>ENA-UOJE01000012-UOJE01000012.1-human-gut-metagenome-genome-assembly--contig:-C23-NODE-12-length-272847-cov-13.254205_pt1 | contig 272847 bp, 220 predicted proteins | sample MGYA00242341_ERZ723888 | MGnify/ENA metagenome assembly ERZ723888 | reverse complement strand
GCTCCGGCCTGCCGGTAATGCACGATGCCGTCGGCCTGTTTCGGCGAAAAACCCAGGCGCAACAACCCGTCCCGGTCGATCGTGTTCGGATCGAAAAGAAACAGCGAATCCTGCGCCGGAATCCGCCCCTCCCGGACGGAATCCGTTCCCGTCTCCGGTTTCGAAAAATTTCCTCCTGCGCGGATCGCGATATAAGGCGACAATTCGCGGAACTTCCGGTCGGAAACCATACGGCAGCGCGCGAAGTCGGCGGCCGTACGGAAAACAGCTCCGGCCTGCCGGTAATGCACGATGCCGTCGGCCTGTTTCGGCGAAAAACCCAGACGCAACAACCCGTCCCGATCGACCGTATTCGGATCGAAAAGAAACGGTCGGACGGAATCCGTCCGGTACTCAGCCGCCCGCGCACGGGAATTTTTCGCCCGATACGACGAATCGAGCACCCGATCGCCGTACATCGTGAAACTCCGCTCGAAACGGGGTTTGCCTTGCCACAGAAACAGCAGCGCGATCAGCACCAGCAACGGAATCAGCAGCAGGATCCGCCTCCCTTCGCGGCCGGAGCAGGCCGTCCAGGCCTTCAGCAACGCTTTCAGACGCTCTTTCATCGGATTCAGTATTCGGCGGACGCGCGCCGTTGCAGTTTCAGGTAGCGCAACGACGGGGACTCCGTCCGCGGCCCGAGCCCGTACTCCTCCCAGCGGGCGTCGACCCGAGCAATCGTTTCGGGCGACGACGCCACCACGTTCGGCCAGCGGCGCGCGAACCCGTTCACTCCGCCGGCTTTCGTTCGGGCGTCGAAAATCGCCGTGCCGCCGGAAAACGCCACGTCGCGCGACGGATCGCAGTTCGACGAAGCGAGCCACAGCAGATCCCCGTAGGAAAATCCGTAGGCCCCGGCATCCAACAGGACGGCCAGCGGCAGGTACGAGACCCCGTTCCGTCGCAGAAACGCAGGAACATCGGGTACGACGGACGAGGCGGCATAGAGCAGCAACACGCCCCACGACGCGCACAGCGAATCGTCCGCCCTCTCCACGCCGCAACAGTTTTCCCACCGCTGCGGCAGTCCGACGGGCGGTACGGCGCCGTCCGGATCGACCCCGGTCAGATCGAAGGCCAGTTTTCCGCCGAGCCCCATCCGGGGAGCGGCATGATCGAGCACATCCAGCGGCCCGCGCGACAGCACGACGTCTTCCGGAACGCGCACGCGGCGCAGCAACTGCCGCAACACCTCCGGATCGCGGACGTCCCTGCCAGACGATGCGACCGCCATGTATTTGTTGAACATCATCTGCCCCGCGCCCCACAACGACGAAGCGACCTTCAACGCTTGCCCCGGATAGTTCCGCACGATATCGACGACCGCAATGTTATGGGCCGCACCCTGCACGGGCATATACAGATCCCTGACCTCCGAAAGCATAGCCCGGCGGATCGGCGCGAGGAAAATCTTTTCGGTAGCCTTGGCGATGTAAGCGTCCTCCTGCGGCGGCACGCCAACGATCGTCGCCGGATAGACCGCGCCCCGGCGGTGCGTAACGGCCGTGACGTGGAACACCGGATAAGCGTCTTCGAGCGAATAGAAACCGGTATGGTCGCCGAAAGGTCCTTCGGTCGTCTTCGGCTCGGCCGGATCGACATAGCCCTCGATCACGAAATCGCAGTCTCCGGGCACCCGCAGATCCGAAGTCAGGCAGCGCACCAGTTCGACGGGACGGCGACGCAGAAACCCGGCCAGCAAGTACTCGTCCATGTTATCGGGCATCGGCGCCGTCGCAGCATAAGTGTACGCCGGATCGCCGCCCAGACACACCGCCACCGGCATTCGCCGTCCCAGCTCCGCATACCTGCGGTAGTGGCGCTCGCCGGTCTTATGCAGGTGCCAGTGCATTCCGGTCGTATGCTCCGACAGGATTTGCATCCGGTACATCCCCACGTTGCGCACGCCGCTGTCCGGATCGACCGTATTCACCAGAGGCAGGGTCACGAAGCGGCCGCCGTCGTGCGGCCAGCACCGGAGCACCGGCAGCAGACTGAGACGGGCCTCTTCGCCTGTCAGCACGACCTGCTGGCAGGCTCCGCGCCCGCCGCGGTTGCGCGGCAGCCAGCGCGACATCTTTTCCAGCACCGGCAGCATACGCAACTTGTCCATCAGCGACGGCTTCGGCGAAGTCAATTCGCCGAACAGCGCGTCGATCCGCTCGGTAAGCTCTCCGAGCCGTTCCACGCCGAGCGCCATCGCGATCCGGCGGTCGGAACCCATCATGTTGGTCAGCACGGGGAACGCCGTCCCGGTATTTTCGAACAGCAGGGCCCTTCCCCCTCCGGGCCGCTTCGACTCGCGGTCGGTCAATTCCGCAATCTCAAACTGCGGATCGACCGGCACGCGGACCCGGGCCAGTTCGCCGGCCCGTTCGAGCGCCCCGATATAATCGGTCAGATTTTTATACATAGCACGATTCGAATGAAATCTTTCGGATACGGTCTCCGTACGGACCGATCCGGAAGGCGCGGATCACTGCACCAGCAGGTTGCACCCCCGGATTTCGCTGCCCGAAATACGTCCCAACATCCGGAACGCCCCGTCGCCGCACACGACGCCGAGGTCTTCGGTCTGTACGAAAGAACACGAATAAAGGTTCGCCAGATCGATGACGTTGATCCCGCCCGTCCGCCCGGCAGGCAGCGTGCAGAACGGATCGTTCAGATCACGCACCGACACCCGCATCCACGACGGCGTCCGGAAGATGCCCTCGCCGGCGGAATAGGCCTGCGACATCAGCTCGGCCATCCCGTATTCCGAATGGACGGACGGTACGGAGAACGCCCGGCACAACAGTTCGTGAAACGCCTCGCGCGGCAATTCCTCGCGGTGTCCCTTCATGCCGCCGGTCTCCATCACCACCGTATCGTACAGCGGTCCCGGACGCCGTTCGGCCAGATCCCACAGCGCATAACTCACTCCCAACAACACTTTCCGCGCCGTACACGCCCGCATATCGCGCAACAGGGCCTCGTGGTCGTACAGATAAAAACCGCCGCCGGCCCCGTCGCGGATCAGCCGGTCGGCCATGTATATCAACGACGACCCTTCCCGTTCGAGGTAGCTGGGCAGCAACGCAAAAACGGCGACCTCGCCGACCGGCCCGTAAAACCGTTCGAAAGCGCGCGTAAAAGCCTGCCGGTAAAGCTCCAGGTCGGCGACATAATGTTTCGCCGGCGTCTGACCGGTCGTGCTGCTACTGGTAAAGACCGTCTCCGGCTCGCGGTCGGCCGCATAAACCCGACGGTTCTTGAAAACCCCGATCGGTAAAAAAGGGATTTCGGAAACCCGCCCGACGGATTGCGGCCCGATCCCGAGTAGGCCGAGGTACTCTCGGTACGGCGCACAAGCTTCCGCCTGGAAGCGGAACACTTCCAGCGCCAGCCGGTCGAACTCTTCGTCGTCGCGGACAGAAAAAATCCGGTTCGGATCGATCATCGCCCGACCTTTTATAGTTGCAACAGGAACCGTTCGCATTCCAGCGCGGCGGCGCACCCCGACCCGGCCGCGGTGATCGCCTGCCGGTAATGCGGATCCTGCACGTCGCCGGCGGCAAAGACGCCGACAATGTTCGTGCGGCAACTCCCCGGCGCCGTTTTGATATATCCTTCGTCGTCGAGTTCCAGCGAGCCCCTGAAAATCTCCGTATTGGGCTGATGCCCGATCGCCACGAAAAAACCGGTCACGCCGAGTTCTTCCTCCCGACCGTCGGCACGGCGCACGCGGACCCCGGTTACGCCGGAATCGTCGCCGAGCACCTCCTGCGTCGTGGTCTCGAAACGGATCTCGATGTTCGGCGTGGTCATCACGCGTTCCTGCATCGCCTTCGACGCCCGGAAACGATCCTTACGCACGATCATATACACTTTCCGGCAGATCGTCGCGAGATAGGCCGCCTCTTCACAGGCCGAATCGCCGCCGCCGACCACCACGACGTCCTGTCCCCGATAGAAAAAGCCGTCGCACGTAGCGCACGCCGACACGCCCATCCCCCGGAACCGCTGTTCGGACTCCAAACCCAGGTAGCGGGCTTCCGCCCCGGTAGCGATAATCAGCGCTTCCGCCTCGATCCGCTTCTCGCCGTTGACGGTCACCCGAAACGGACGCATCGTGAAATCCACCCCGGTCACCGCACCCATCCGGATATCGGCCCCGTATCTGATCGCCTGCTGCTTCATATTCTCCATCAGGACGCCCCCGTCGATCCCGTCAGGGAATCCCGGAAAATTCTCAATCCGCGTCGTGGTCGTAAGCTGTCCGCCCGGGGCCATCCCTTCGTAAAGGATAGGCGTAAAACCCGCGCGCGAAACATAAATCGCCGCCGTATAACCCGCCGGCCCGCTGCCGACGATCAGGCATTTCGTTTTTTCGGTCTCCATATCGTTATTTTTAATCGTTGCGTAAGTAGCTGCAAAAATCAAACAGATTATACAAATATAGAGGATATTTTCGAAACGGCGCGAATCCGGACGAATTCGTTCCGCCGCGACGGGCCCGGCCGCCGCCGGCGTCGCGGAAATTATGATTTCCCGAAAAAAATGCCTATTTTTATAGCCATAAAAAACAAATCGCCGTATGAGACTGCGTTCATTGATCTTATCTATTGCCGTAACCATTTTACTTTCAGGATGTTCGTCCGTAAAATCGTTTTTCGGCAGTTCGAAAAAACAGCAGCGGCAAAAGGCCGGAACGGAAGTCGTGGCTGAAAATATTTCCGCACGGACATCCGAATCCGACGGCAATTCGCTTTCTGAAAATTTAAAATCCGATAACAACGTGTGCGCAATTCCGGGCGTAGAACGTCCGGAAGCGATGATCAAACCGCTGAAGGCGCGACCGGAGATGAGTTTCGGCGAAACCGAAAGCGCGAACGTCCGCATCCCGTTGCGTTATAACAATCCGTTCCCCGAATCGGGCGAACTGGTCGTTCCGCTGTGCGAGCTGGAGACGGAATTCTGTTATCCGTATCCGGGAAAACTGATCTCCCCGTTCGGGCGACGCGGACGTTCGAATCACACCGGTATCGACATCAAGGCGATCCCGAACGACACGATCCGGGCCGCGATGCCGGGCGTCGTGCGGATGTCGAAACCGTACAGCGGATACGGCAACCTCGTCGTGATCCGGCATTACAACGGCATCGAGACCGTCTATGCGCACCAGTCCCGGAATCTCGTCCGGGTGAACGACGTCGTCGAAGCCGGCGACCCGATCGGGTTGGCCGGAAGAACCGGCCGGGCGACCACCGAGCACGTCCATTTCGAAGTACGCGTCGCCAGCGAACCGGTCAATCCGACGCTGCTCGTCGATCCGGACAACCGTTGCCTGCGCAGCGACCAAACTCTTTACTGTTATAACCGGGGCGGAGCGATCCGCGTCTCGACAAAACGCGCGACGACTTATATTCCGGACAGCGACGGCAACCAGCCGATTTTTGCCCAGACCCTCGAACCGGCGGATAAAACGGCCCCCCGGGAATCGTCGCCCGCGACAGCCGCCGAGAGAGACAACTCGCCGCAACAAACCGCGCCGACCTACCACTATGTGAAAAAAGGGGAAACCCTGTCGCACATCGCGGTAAATTACTCGACGACCGTCTCGAAGTTGTGCGCGCTGAACGGGATCAAGCCGAACAGTCTGTTGCAGATCAAACAGAAATTGCGCGTCAAATAGCCGTCCGCGGATTTTGAACCGCTCCGCACATGAAACTGCTCGAATTTATCGTCGCCTCGTCGTTACTGACCCTGATGCCGGGTCCGGATATTTTGTTTGTCATGGCCCAAAGCATCGTCCAGGGACGTAAGACGGGGATCGCGGTGGCCTTGGGGCTTTGTTCGGGATTGTTCGTACACACGGCGCTGGCCGCGCTCGGCATCTCGCTGATCATCGCCTCTTCCCCGATCCTGTTCGCCGCCATCCGTTACGCGGGAATCGCCTACCTGATCTATATGGGCATCGTTTCGCTCAGAAGCCGTAACGACGCATCCGTCTCCATCGCGGACAGCACGGCCACCCTGCAAAACGAATCCGCCGGCACGTTCGGCAAGCTCTACCGGACGGGAATCACGATGAACCTGCTGAACCCGAAAATCATCCTTTTCTTCCTCGCGTTTTTTCCGCAATTCCTCGACAAAACATCCGCGACGCCGCGCATCGACATCCTGATCCTCGGCACGACGTTCGCAGCAGTAGCGATTACGATCTTCACGATCGTAGCCCTGGTCGCCGACTGGGTCTCCGCACGGTTCGGCGCACGGCAGATCCCGCCGGCCACGCTGGCCTGGATCCGGGCCGGAGTCTACTGGACGATCGCCATGCTGTTCCTGTTCTACTGACGTCAGCGGCAATTGCCGTCCACGCAGCCCCGGAATGAAAAATATTTCTGCATCAGGTAGCTGTAAGCGACCGAGATCGCTTTGGTGAGGGCGTTCGACGGCGTAGGATAGATCCCGATCACGCCGACGAACAGTTTCATGCACAGATAATTCAACAGGATCGAACCGCACACGCTCATCAGGTAACGGAACAGTTGCACGCGTCCGCGCAACGGCGAACCGTGAAACGCGATGTGACGGTTCAGCCAGAACCCGGTGAAGAACGTGATCGGAAAAACGATCATCCAGGCGGCGTTATACGACGAAACGGCGACAAAGTCGCCAAGATGCACGACGCCCTCCTTGTCCAGCACGAAATTGTAAAGAATGAAATAAAGCAGCAGGTCGAACCCCATGTTCGCCCCGCCGCAAACCGCGTAACGGAACGTCTGTAACGGCACCAGCCGCCGCAACGGCGGCAGGTAGAAAATATCGATGATGCGGGTCAGTCTCCGGGCGAACGTCATTTCTTTTTCAGGTTTTGCTGTTTTTCCTGCAACGCGTACATCTGGTCGCGGTAAGCGGCGGCGGCGGCAAAATCGAGTTCGCGAGCGGCATTTTCCATCGCTTCGCGGGCGATCTTGATCGCCGATTCGATGTCGTGCTCGGTCATGTAGGCGGCCACCGGATCGGCCGCCACTGCAAAGCCGCGGTCCCCGGTCAGGTCGTACAGCGCGCCTTCCCCTTTGCGGCCCTGCAACGCTTCGCCGGAAAGGATCGCCCGGCCGCTCTTGATCGCCTGCCGCGGCACCACGCCGTGCAGGTTGTTATAATGTATCTGCTTTTCTCGGCGGCGGTTGGTATCCTGTATCGACAGCCGCATCGAATCGGTGATCTTATCCGCATACATAATTACCCGTCCGCCGACGTTTCGCGCCGCGCGCCCCGCGGTCTGCGTCAGCGAACGCGCGCTTCTCAGAAAGCCCTCCTTGTCGGCGTCCATGATCGCCACCAGCGAAACTTCGGGCAGATCGAGTCCCTCGCGCAACAGGTTTACGCCGATCAGCACGTCGAACAATCCGGCGCGCAGATCGTCGAGGATCTGCACCCGTTCGAGCGTATCGACGTCGGAATGAATGTACCGGCAGCGGATTCCCATCCGGTCGAAATATTTATAGAGCTCTTCGGCCATTCGTTTGGTCAGGGTCGTCACCAACACCCGCTCGTCCGCTTCGGCGCGGATTTCGATCTCCTCGACCAGGTCGTCGATCTGGTTCAGCGTCGGACGCACCTCCACCGGCGGATCGACCAGCCCGGTCGGGCGGATAAACTGTTCGACCACCGAACCCTCCGATTTGATCAGCTCGTAGTCGGCCGGCGTGGCGCTCACATAGATCACCTGATTTTCGAGCGATTCGAATTCATTGAACTTCAACGGTCGGTTGTCCAACGCGGCCGGCAACCGGTAGCCGTAATCGACCAAGTTGTTTTTACGCGAACTGTCCCCGCCGAACATCCCCCGTATCTGCGGGATCGTCACGTGACTCTCGTCGATAATCAACAAAAAGTCTTTCGGGAAATAATCGATCAGGCAGAAGGGCCGACTGCCCGGCGAACGCCCGTCGAAATAGCGCGAATAGTTCTCAATCCCGGGACAATAACCCAATTCCTTAATCATCTCCAGGTCGTATTCGACGCGCTGTTTGAGCCGCCGGGCCTCGGTCGGCTTACCGATCGACTCGAAAAACTCGCATTGTTTCCCCAGATCGAGCTGGATCATCCGGATCGCCTGCTCGACCCGTTCGCGCGTCGTCACGAACAGATTGGCCGGATACACGATCACGCGTTCGAGCGATTCGAGCCGCTGTCCGGTCACCGGATCGATCAGGCTGATCATCTCGATCTCGTTATCGAAGAAAACCACCCGATAGCACTTCTCGCCGTAAGCGGCGAAAATATCGACCGTATCGCCGTTGACGCGGAACGTGGCCGGCCGGAAATCGTTCTCGCTGCGGGTGTAGAGCGCATCGACCAGCGCGTACAGCAGTTTGTTGCGACTGATCACATCGCCAACTTTCAGCTCGACCGACGTGGCATGGAAGTCCTCGGGATTGCCGATCCCGTATATGCACGACACGCTCGATACGACGACGATATCGTTACGGCCGCTCAACAGCGACGAAGTGGCGCTGAGCCGCATTTTCTCGATCCCTTCGTTGATCGACAGATCCTTTTCGATAAAAGTGTCCGTCGTCGGCAGGTAAGCCTCGGGCTGGTAATAGTCGTAATAAGAGACGAAATATTCGACCGCATTCTCCGGAAAGAAGTTTTTGAACTCGCCGTAGAGCTGCGCCGCAAGCGTTTTGTTATGGCTCATGATCAGCGTCGGCTTATTCAGCGCGGCGATCACGTTGGCCATCGTAAACGTCTTGCCCGAACCGGTAACGCCGAGCAGCGTATTGTGCCGGCAACCGTCCCGCAGCGCCGACACGAGCTGCCCGATCGCTTCGGGCTGATCCCCGGTGGGGCTGTATTCCGATACCAGTTTGAAATCCATGGTGCAAAGGTAAGAATTGATTTAAAAATCCGGTCACGTCGTACCGTTTATTCACAAAACCGGAATTAATAGCTATTTTTGCATAAAATTTAGCACTTTTCCGGATGGGTTTACTTGGGGTCTTACTGTTGGGAGTCGGATTGAGTCTCGACACGTTCGCCGTCTCGCTGTCGCTGGGATTCGCCGGGTGCACGACGCACCGGCAGCGGATGCGTTTCCTGATCGTCATCGGCATCTTCCACTTCCTGATGATCATGGCCGGCTGGTTCCTCGGCGAAAACGTGAGCCGGCTGATCGCCGACTACGACCACTGGGTAGCCTTCGGGCTGCTGGCGATCGTCGGCGGCAAGATGATCAAAGAGGGCCTTTCCGCCGAAGGAGAATCGGTCAACTGCAACGACCTGTTATCGCTACGCAATACGCTGCTGCTCGGCGTGGCGCTCAGCATCGACGCGCTGATCACCGGATTCAGCCTCGGGATGGTCAAGATCAGGTTGTTCGACGGACCGCCGCTGGGCAACACCCTGCTCGCGGCGCTGCTGATCGGCCTGTCGGCTTTCCTGATCTCGGCCGCCGGACTGAAGATCGGCAAACGCGTTTCGTCGCGGCTCGGCCCGAAAGCCGAAATCTTCGGCGGCTTGATCCTGATCGGCATCGGCGTCAAAATCCTGATCGAACACCTCAGCTAAAGCGTTCCGGCCGGCGCGCCGCATCCTACAATCCGAAAATTATCGTAACTTTGGATTCCGGAAACACCGTTTATCCCTATGATCGACAAAGCAACCATAGACCGTATTTTCGCCGCCGCCAACATCGTCGAGGTGGTCGGCGACTTTGTCACCCTCAAAAAGAAGGGGATAAACTACCAGGCGTGCTGCCCTTTCCATAACGAAAAAACGCCGTCGTTTGTTGTCTCGCCGTCGAAGGGGCTATTCAAGTGCTTCGGCTGCGGCAAGGGAGGCAATGCCGTGACCTTCGTGATGGAACACGAAAACATGACCTATCCCGAAGCGTTGAAATACGTCGCCCGCAAATACGGCATCGAGGTCGCCGAACGCGAACAGACTCCCGAAGAGGTGCGCCGCAACGACGACCGCGAGAGCATGATGGTCGTCTCGTCGTATGCCGCCGACTATTTCGTCCGGACGCTGCACGACACGCCCGAAGGACAAAGCATCGGTATCGGCTATTTCCGCGAACGCGGGTTCTCGGACGCCACGATCCGGAAATTCGGACTCGGCTACTGTCCCGACGGCGGCGACACTTTTACGCGGCAGGCGCTGGCCGACGGCTACAAAGAGGAGTTCCTGGTCGGCACCGGACTGACGATCAAACGCGAGACGGGCGGCTATTACGACCGTTTCTGCGGCCGGGTAATGTTCCCGATCCACGGGATCAGCGGACGCGTAACCGCATTCGGCGGCCGGACGATGCGCACCGACAAGAAAGTCGCGAAATACCTGAACTCGCCGGAATCGGAGATCTACCACAAAAGCGACGTCCTGTACGGAATCTATTTCGCCAAACGGGCGATCACGCAGCAGGACTGCTGCATCCTGGTCGAAGGTTACACGGACGTCATCTCGATGCACCAGTCCGGGATCGAAAACGTGGTCGCCTCGTCGGGCACCTCGCTGACGGACGGGCAAATCCGGTTGATCGGCCGCTTCACGCGCAACGTGACGGTGATCTACGACGGCGACAGCGCCGGCATCAAAGCCTCGCTGCGCGGGATCGACATGATCCTGAAAGACGGTCTGAACGTGCGGGTCGTGCTGCTGCCGGACGGGGACGACCCCGACTCGTTCGCCCGCAAGCACAACGCGACCGAACTGCGCGATTTCATCCTGTCGCACGAGGAAGATTTCATCTCGTTCAAGACCCGGTTGCTGCTGGCCGAGGCGGCGGGCGACCCGCTGCGCAAAGCGGCGCTGATTGCCGACATCGTGCAGAGCATTTCGGTCATTCCGGACGCCATCACCCGTTCGGTCTACACGCGCGAATGCTCGCGGCAGATGGAGATCGACGAACAGATCCTGCTGCGCGAGATCGCGCTGCGCCGCGTCGAACACACGGCCGGCAGCGAAGCCAAAGAATTTATCCGCAACCAGGAAATCATCCGCCGGCGCACGGAAAACCAACCGGCCGCCATAGCGCAAGTCGAAGCGGGCAGCAGCATCGAAGAACTGGAAAACGAACTGATCAAATACCTGCTCAAGTACGGCGAGCACGACTTCGAGTACGTCGAAGGAAAGGAGGTCGTCGAACTGAACGTGGCCGAAGTGATTATAAACGACCTCGACCAGAACGGCATCGTGATGAAAAACGCCGTACTGCACAAAATATACGAAGAATACAAAACGCTACGACAGAGCGGCGAAGGAATCGGCATGAACCATTTCATCAACCACCCCGATCCGGAAGTCAGCAATGCCGTGGTAAACCTGCTGACCTACGACGACAATTACATGGTCAGCAAACTGTGGAAAAAATTCGACATCGTCGTCGAAAGCGAACAGGAGCGGCTGCCGGTGGCGGTTCCGCGGGCCGTGATCCTGTACAAGTCGAAAGTGATCGACGACATCATCGCCGGGCTGCGGGCGAAACTGGCCGACCAGTCGCTGCCGGAGGAGGAACAAGCCACCCTCACCCACCAGATTTCGGTTCTGAACCAGGAACGGACGCTGATCTCGAAAAAACTTTCGCGGCTGATCGTCTGAATGATTGCCCCGCCGAACCGGGCTTCGTCCCGTTTCTCCCCGCTTCCATCCGTTTGCAAAAAATATTTGCCGCATTTTTCGTATCTTTGAATCCGGAACATTTAAAAACGGACTATGAGACGACTGACCCTCCTTTCTTTTGCATTCGCCTTGCTGCTGCCGCTCTCGGTTTTTTCCGCAAAAACGAAAAAAGCGGTATACGTTATTCTGGACGGAATTCCGGCCGACGTGATCGAACGGCTCGATCCGCCGGCCATCAAAGCCGTCGCAGCCGAAGGCGGTTACTCGCGCGCCTACTGCGGCGGAACCGTCGGCCGGTACGACCAGACGCCGACCATTTCGGCCGTCGGTTACAACTGCATCCTGACGGCCACCTGGGCCAACAAGCACGAAGTCTGGGACAATTCTCCGAAACCGGACTATAATTACTGGTCGATTTTCCGGATCGCCAAGGAACAGAAGAAAAATTTTAAAACGGGGCTTTATTCGAGCTGGACGGACAACCGTACCGTCTTGCTCGGCGAAGGGCTTCCCGAAACGGGCAATTTGAAGATCGACTACGTCGCGGACGGGCTCGACCTCGACACGAAAAATTACCCGAAAGAGAAAGACGACCTCCATATTTTCAAGATCGACGAAGCGATCTCCGAAGCCGCCGCCGAAGGAATCCGCAACGACGCCCCGGACATGAGCTGGGTTTACCTGTGGTACACGGACGACGCGGGACACTATTACGGCAACGGCGATTTCATGGACGAATACGTGATGAAAGCCGACAAGCAGGTCGAACGAATCCGGGAAGCCGTGAAATACCGCGAAGCCAACTACGACGAAGAGTGGCTGCTCATCGTGACGACCGACCACGGACGCGGCCCCGACGGATACCACCACGGCGGGCAGTCCGAACGCGAACGCACTTCGTGGATCGCCACGAACGTGCAGCCGAATGCGCACTTCGCCGCTCCGCTGCTGTCGATCGTAGACATCGCCCCGACGATCTGCCGCTACCTGGGCTTCGAAGTTCCGACGGACGTGCTGTGGGAGCAGGACGGGATGCCCTTTATCGGCAAGGCGGACATCGCCGGTATCCGGATCGACCGCAAAGGCAACGCCGTCGAACTGGGATGGACGAGCCTGAACGACAAAGCTACGGCCACCGTATACGCCGCCCGCTCCAACAACTTCAAACAAGGTTCGCCGGATCGGTGGGTCAAGGTCGGCAAAGTGAAAGCCGGCGCGGGAAGTTTCACCTACGACCTCTCCGCAAACCCGGACGGTTTTTATAAATTCGCCGTCGTAACACCGAATAACCACCTGACCTGCTGGGCTCCGGCCAAGTAACCGTTCGGGAAACAGGCAGGGGCTCCCGCAAGCGAAAGCGGCCGTCCGGAGGAGTCTCCGGACGGACACTTTTTTATTCGGGGAAACAGGTGGGCAAAGCAGCCTCGACGGACGCACCGGAATCCATACTCGGAACCGATTGTCGATTCCCGGTCCGGCCGGAAAGGCCCCGTTCCTCCCTCAAAACAAACCGGGCCGCCCGAAAGGACGGCCCGGCCTCGTCTATGCATACAACCTATTCGGCATTCAAAATCTCCAGGATCTTGATCGCAGCGGTCGAGATCGGAGTTCCGGGACCGAAAATAGCGGCGGCGCCGGCTTTGTACAGGTCGTCGTAATCCTGGTGCGGGATCACGCCGCCGACAATCACCACGATGTCCTCGCGGCCCAGCTTCGCCAGTTCGGCGACGATCTGCGGAACGAGCGTCTTGTGGCCAGCGGCCAGCGACGATACGCCCACCACATGCACGTCGTTTTCGACGGCCTGTTTGGCGGCTTCGGCCGGGGTCTGGAACAACGGCCCCATATCGACGTCGAATCCGATGTCGGCGTAACCGGTAGCGACTACCTTCGCGCCGCGGTCGTGCCCGTCCTGACCGAGTTTGGCGATCATGATGCGGGGCTGTCGACCCTCCTTTTTGGCAAACTGCTCGGCCATTTGTTTGGCCTTCGCAAAACTTTCGTCGTTTTTCACTTCTGCTGAATATACTCCTGATATTGAACGAATAACAGCTTTGTATCGTCCTACGACCTCTTCGCAGGCATCCGAGATTTCACCGAGCGACGCGCGCACTTTGGCGGCTTCGACGGCCAGTTCGAGCAGATTCCCCTTCTTCGTGCGGACACATTCGGTAATAGCGGCCAGCGCGGCTTTCACTTTCGCTTCGTCGCGGTTGGCGCGAAGTTCGTTCAGACGCTTGATCTGGGCTTCGCGGACAGCCGTATTGTCGACGGCGAGAATGTCGATCGGATCCTCTTTTTCGAGACGGTAACGGTTGATCCCGACGATCGTATCGTTGCCTGAGTCGATGCGCGCCTGTTTGCGGGCGGCCGCCTCCTCGATACGCATTTTCGGAATACCGGTTTCGATGGCTTTGGCCATACCGCCAAGCTTTTCGACCTCCTGGATCAAATCCCAGGCCTTGTGCACGATCTCGTCGGTCAGCGATTCCACGTAATAGGAACCGGCCCACGGATCGACCGCGCGGGTAATGTTGGTCTCTTCCTGAATATAGATCTGCGTATTACGCGCGATACGCGCCGAAAAATCGGTCGGCAGCGCGATGGCTTCGTCGAGCGCGTTGGTATGCAGACTCTGGGTGTGTCCCAGCGCGGCGGCCATCGCTTCGATCGCGGTACGCGCCACGTTGTTGAACGGATCCTGTTCGGTCAGCGACCAACCGGAAGTCTGCGAGTGCGTACGCAGCGCCAGCGATTTCGGATTTTTCGGGTCGAACTGCTTGACGATCTTCGCCCACAGCAGACGGGCGGCGCGCATCTTGGCGATCTCCATAAAATGATTCATGCCGATAGCCCAGAAGAACGACAACCGCGGAGCGAACGTATCGACGCTCATGCCGGCATTAACCCCCGTTCGCAGGTACTCCAGACCGTCGGCCAGCGTATAAGCCAGCTCGATGTCGGCCGTAGCCCCAGCCTCCTGCATGTGGTAGCCGGAGATCGAGATCGAGTTGAACTTCGGCATATTCTTCGACGTGTACTCGAAAATATCGGCGATGATCTTCATCGAAAATTCGGGCGGGTAAATATAAGTATTGCGCACCATGAACTCCTTCAAGATGTCGTTCTGGATCGTACCGCTGAGCTGGTCGAGCGTGCAGCCCTGCTCCAGACCGGCCACGATGTAGAACGCCAGCACCGGCAGTACGGCGCCGTTCATCGTCATCGAGACGGACATCTTGTTCAACGGAATGCCGTCGAACAACACCTTCATATCCTCCACCGAGCAGATCGACACGCCGGCCTTGCCGACGTCGCCGACTACGCGCGGATGATCGGCGTCGTAACCGCGGTGCGTAGCGAGGTCGAACGCCACCGAAAGCCCTTTCTGGCCGGAAGCCAGGTTACGGCGATAGAACGCGTTCGATTCGGCCGCGGTCGAAAAACCGGCGTACTGACGGATCGTCCACGGACGCATCACGTACATCGTACTGTACGGACCGCGCAGGAACGGCGCGATACCGGCGGCATAATTCAGGTGCTCCATGCCTTCGAGGTCTTCGGCCGTATAGGTTCCTTTCACGGCGATGTGCTCGGGAGTTACCCAGGGCTCGTTTTCCTTGCACCCTTTCGCGCTGCAGCACTTTGCCGCGGCGCCTGCATATTTTAAATCTGAAAATTTTGCTCTCATGACAATCCCTGTTTAAATACCGAGTTCTTTAAGATAATACTGGAGGGTTTCGAGCACGTTGTTGCGGACGCTGATAAAGTTCTTGATCCCTTGTGCTTCGAGCTCCTCTTTGCAAGCGGGCGCCCCGGCAACCACGAAAATCGCCTTGTCGCCGAGCAGCTTGAACGCCTCGGGAGCCAGCGTAGCGTAGTCGTCGTCGGCCGCGCAGATCACCACGATCTCGGCCTTCGCTTCCAATGCGGCTTTCACGCCTTCTTCGACGCTCTTGAAATAGGTATTGTCCTGCACGCGGATCCCGGCGCAGGCGAAGAAATTGCACGAGAACTGCGCGCGGGCGCGGGCAAAAGCCAACGCTCCGCAGGTCAGCATGAAGGCCTTCGGCTGTTTGCCGCTGCGGTCCACCTTCAGGCGCATCTGTTCGAAAGCCATCGCGCCGCGGTACGGCTTCAACGGACGTACGCCGTCTGCCGCCTGGGACGCGCAACCGCATTTGCAGGTCGATTTCCCGGTAACGACGTCTTCGGTAATCGCCTCGTCGGCCACTTCATTGAAATTAGGGAACTGGTTGGTTCCGAGCAGCGTCTCGCGGCGGGTCGCGATATTCGAATTCTTTTTGGCGGCGGAAGCTTCGACCTGATCCTGGATAAAACCGGCTTCGAACGCGGCGATGTAACCGCCTTTCTCTTCCACCTGCCGGAACAGGTTCCACGCCTGCTCGGCGATCGAATTGGTCAGGTTTTCGATATAGTACGATCCGCCGGCGGCATCGCAAACCTGGTTGAAATGCGACTCTTCTTTCAGCAGCAACTGCACATTGCGGGCGATACGCGCCGAAAAATCGGTCGGTTTTTCGTACGGCGTGTCGAACGGCAGCACTTCGATCGAATGAACGCCCGATACGGCGGCGCTCATCGCTTCGGTCGTGCCGCGCAGCATGTTGACATACGGGTCGTAAACGGTCATGTTCCATTTCGAGGTCACCGCATGCACCTTCATCTTGCTTGCGCAGCCGCGCGAAGGATTGTACGGCGCCATGATATTGGCCCACAGCAGCCGCGCGGCGCGGAACTTAGCGATCTCCATGAAGTAGTTCGAACTGATCGCCATCGAGAAACGCAGCGCCGGAGCGACCTGATCGACGCTCAGGCCCTGCTCCATCAGTTTCACCACGTATTCGTGGCCGGCAGCCAGCGTAAAGGCCAGTTCCTGCACGATCGTGGAACCGCTGTTATGGAAAATCTCGCCGCTGACGTTGACAAAACGAATCCTCTTGTATGCGGCTCCCTTCGAGATCAGCGACGCCAGATTCTCAAAACCCTTGCACTGCCCGTTCTTGCAGGCCATCGTTCCTTTCAGCGTCAGCTTTTTGACGATCGGGTCGAGCACGAAAGAGGCTCTCACCGTTTCGGGATCGACTCCCTCCTTATCCATTTTATCGATAAAAAGGCCCGCTACTTTTTTGGTGGCGCAGCCGCTGAAAACGAGCTCGGTATTTTTTACCGAAATCCCGGACAGCAGCGTATCGAGGTCGGCTGCGGAAAACTCCTTGTCCCCGATCACGAAACCGATCGATTCGACCCCTTTGGTCAACAGGACGGTAGCCTGTGCATTGGCCTCTTTCGGACATCCGACCTCGATGGTCTGGACGATCCGCCAGTTGTTGTCTTTCCCGGTACCCCGTACGTACGGAAATTCCCCGCACTGCGAACCGAGGTACTTGATGCCGTCGAGATTCTCGGCGCGGTAGTACGGGCGGACATTGAATCCCTCGGCCGTTCTCCACACGAGTTTTTTCTCATAATCGGCCCCTTTAAGGTCTACCGCGATCACCGATTCCCACTGCTCGGTCGAAACCGGCGGAAATTCGGCGAACAGCTTCTGTTCCTTATTTGCCATAGTTTTATGATTTGATAAGATTAGTTTTCCCCGCATCTGAAAAATCAAATGCATACAAAGTTATAATTTTTTTACGAACAGACGGCAAACCGCCGGACATTTTCGCCCTTCCCCTACGAAAACAGACCGACGCGATGCGACAATACGGCTACGCGATCGCACGAAGAGTCCGGATCGACGGTCGGCAAAAAGCGGACGGATACGACGCGGTTTTGCGAAAAAAACGTATTTTTGTTCCACCGAATCCAAAATTTAAAAATCTGACCTATGAAAAAACTGCTATTCTTCTGCGGCGTCGCGGCCGTCTTATGCAGCTCTTGCGGCAAACGGATCGCCCGCGTCGAATCGGTCGACATCGTACCGCAGCCGGTATCGGTCGTCGCCTCCGACGGGGCGTTCGACCTGACGAAAAACACCAAAATCTGCCTGCTGTCGGACGACTCGACGCTGAACTACTCCGTCCGCCTGTTCAACGGCCTGCTCGACAAATCGTTCGGCAAACCGCTGCCGGTGATTAAAAGCACGCAGCCCGAAGCGGGCGCGATCAACGTGCGATTGGGCGGCCTGCAACCCGAGGAATATACGCTGAATATCCGTCCGGACGGCGTCGACATTACCGGAGGAAGCCCCGCCGGCGTATTTTATGCCTTCCAGACGCTGCGGCAGTTACTGCCGGTAGCCGTAGCGCGGGGCGAAAAAGCCGGCGTCATCGAATTGCCCGTCGCGGAGATCGCCGACAAGCCGCACTTCGCCCACCGCGGCGGAATGCTGGACGTGTGTCGTCACTTCTTTACCGCCGACGACGTGAAAACTTTCATCGACATCCTCGCTATGCACAAACTCAATCGTTTCCACTGGCACCTGACCGACGACCAGGGTTGGCGGATCGAAATCAAACAATACCCCAAACTGACCGAGGTCGGCGCGTTCCGCGACCGCTGCAACCTGCAAGCCGAAGCCGACGCACCGAAAGATTCGGTTCCCTACGGCGGTTTCTACACGCAGGACGAAATCCGCGACATCGTACAATATGCCGCAAAACGGTTCATCACGGTCATCCCCGAAATCGAAATGCCGGGCCACGCCTCCGCTGCGCTCGCCTCCTATCCTTACCTCGGCTGCAAAGGCGAAGGGTATGTCGTTCCGTCGACCTGGGGCGTAAAAGCCGACGTGTACTGTGCCGGCAACGATTCGACGTTCCGGTTTATAGAAGGCGTCCTGTCGGAAGTGGTCGAACTGTTCCCGTCGGAATACATCCATATCGGCGGAGACGAATGCCCGAAAATCAACTGGCAGCAATGCCCGGCATGCCAGCAGCGGATCAAAACCGAAAAGCTAAAAAACGAGAACGAACTGCAAAGTTATTTTATGCAGCGGGCCGAGAAATTCCTCGCAGGCAAAGGCCGCAAGATCGTCGGCTGGGATGAGATTCTCGAAGGCGGCATCTCGGAAACGGCGACCGTCATGTCATGGCGCGGTTCCGCGGGCGGTATCGAAGCGGCTAAAAAGGGAAACCACGTCATCATGGCCCCGAACTCGCACTGCTATCTGGATTACTACCAGACCGACAAGACCGAAACCGAACCGAAATCGATCGGCGGACATCTTCCGATCGAGAAAGTGTACTCGCTCGACCCGTACGAAGGGCTGAACGCCGACGAACAGCAGTACATCCTGGGCGTACAGGGCAACCTGTGGACCGAATTCATCAGCGAATTCGACCATGCCGAATACATGCTGCTGCCGCGCCTGGCGGCGCTGGCCGAAGTGGGCTGGTCGTACGACAATAAGGATTTCGACAGTTTCAAGAAACGCGAAACTTCGCTGGCCAGGCTGTACGACGCTTACGGGTACAAGTATGCCAAACACATGTTCCCCGCCGACAGTACGGCCACGGACACGACAAAATAAAAAACCGGTAACGGCCGCCTTACAATCCGATACCGAACTTGAACAAAAAAGCGATGCGGGAATCCGCATCGCTTTTTTGCCGCCTCCCGACAACTCGATTCGTCATCCACCGACAAAACAGAGAACCGGCGGATCGGATTCTATCTCCGAAAACTGAAACGGGGATAAAATTTAACCGTCAAAGGCAATGACAACTGAACTCGTCACAAGAGGCACTTTTTTCTGAGGGACAACAAGCCGTACAACTTCCGCCGCTAGCATAAGTCGTGGTGCATTTTGTCCTCCCGGGCAACCGGAGCTTTCATTTTCGGTTAACGCTTCAACGTTTTGCATGAATAAATCGCCGACCGCATTCTTGTACCGAGCGGTAAATACGGTTACTGCCACAACGGCGGTAACGAAACCCAATCCCGCAAAAACGAACAGATTTTTTATTTTCATAATACTTTGATATTAATTGTTATAGGGTAATAATTCATTATTCCTTCATTCTCATCATTACAACTATCGGATTATCGTCCGATGTTATCTCGCCCAAACCTTCTACGAAAATCTTGTCAGAACCGTTCCTGGGAAAATCGATCATGCTGCTCGGGATAATCACATCGACCAAGTAGTTTTTATAATAAGATGAACACAACTCGGGAAACTCGAATTGAGATAAATATAGGCCGGGAAATCCGTCAGGTCGTTTTTGATTCTTTTCGCATGATAGGTCTTATCTTTATACCTGATATAATAGCGGACGTCCTCTTTCTGAAAAAATCGTTCCTCTGCACCTTCTTTAAAATAATACGAAAAGGACATTATATCGGAATTATTGATATTTAAAACGGGGAACATGGCTACACGATTCGCACTCTTATATATAATATGCGATTTCAAGCATTACAATAGAAAAAAATCGTGAAAACAGAAAAAATAACAGGCCGTATTCCTAACGGTTGAAAACATCCGACAAACAATTTGCAGTTAATTAGAAGTCAGGTGCACGTGTCGACTATTCGGCAACACGACTCAAAATAAATCGTACACCCGCAAATCCCGTATCGGAATCGCGTCAATTTCGGCAGCCAAAGCCGCGCTGAAAAAGGCCGGAAAGCCCCTATTCCTTTTGTTTCCCGGCGTCGATCAGATCGATAAACTGCGCCGCCACGTTCCGGATATCGTACTGCGACAGGTCGATTCCCCGCACCTGCGCGCGATAATCGCCGCGAAGCGCCGCGCGGAACCCGTCCGGATCGAACGTGCGGTCGTTGAACGACAGGATCGGCCGGCCGGTCATCGCATAGTCGATCAGCTTGCTCGGCGTAGCGTTCGACGTGGTATTGTCGAAATTGATCAGAAAATCGGCCGCGCCGAGCCGTTCGATCAGCCGTTCGCGCGGCAACGCTTCGCGCAGCACGATCCGGCCGCGCACTCGCTGTTGCGCTTGCCGGATCATTTCGGCGAAACAAGGGTCCAGGTAATTGATATACAGATCGAAGCGAAAATCCGCATCCAGCGTCTCCAGAAAATCGAAAAAGAAGCGCGGGTCGCGGATCCGCTCGTAGAAACGGCCTGCGTAGGCGAACGTCGGCTGCGGATTCGGCTCGTAAGGCCGGCGTTTCACGGCGTTCAGATCGAATCCCTGCGGAATGATTCTTATCCGTTCCCGGCTCTTATAAGGCGTGTAACAGTCCAACGCCTTTTCGACCGGAATCGTAAAATAATCGAACCGGCGCCCCCAACATTTCAAGATCAGGTAATAGGCAGGAAACACGTTCGGCGCCACATCGCCGCGGAACGGCGGATCGCTGAATTCGGCGATCGTCACGGCATGCCCCAGGTTCGGATTCCGCCGCATCGCCCGGGATACGGCCCGGTGGATCGCGGCCGGATACGAAATCGACAGCACGGCGTCGAACGGCTCGTCCAACGCGACCAACTGCCGGAAAATCCCCGGATTGTATTTGGCGAAAAACTCGTGGCAGTAAAAATAGAGAATCCAGCGCTGTGCGAATTTCGGAATAAATCGGCGGATGCTCTTATTTCTGCGGGCGACCGCCGACCCGCCCCGTCCCTCTACCGTACCGTCGGCAAAAATCACCCGCAACCCGTCCGCCTGCAACGGATCGTCGCGAAAAACCTGCCGGTTCGGAATCAGCAACGTTACCCGGTGTCCTTCGCGCGCCAGCTCGCGCGCCAGCTCGGTCGTGCGGAACGCCCGAGGCGAAAGCTCCGGATAACACGCATCCGAAACCATCAGTATTTTTTTCGAATCGCTCATAACCAAAGATTTTGAAACGCCGGGAGCCGTTCAGTCCCGAAACTCCCGCGGCAGAACGCCTACTTACCGGTCAACAGACCGCAGGTAATATTCCACCGCATCCGAAGCAGGTACCACCCTTTCAGCGGCTGCAGGCGGCACAGGTAGCCGAATGCGAATACGCAGGCCCCGCCCCATTTGACCGCCTCGGCCAACAGACGTTTCGGGAACGAAACGCCCCCTTCGGAGCGGGTGCGCACCCGCTCGCTGACGCCGATCATCCGGGTCAACCGTTCGAAATAAGCCCGCGTCAGCTTCGACGCCGGCGTAATATGGTATATTTCAGCGCCCGGAACGTAGTAATAACGGATGCCTTGCGCCCGTACGCGCATAAAGAAGTCTTTCTCCTCGCCCCCCATCGGGTTAGCTCCCGAACGTCCGAGCGCCGTGTTGAAATTACCGAACCGATCGAACAGCCGGCGGCGGAAACCGGAATTGCCGACGCCCGGGTACCGTTTCCCGCGAAACGGCACCATGCGGTCGCCCAAATCGAACGCCCCGGTGATCATTTTCTCGATATAGTAGGAGTACCACGCCGGCAACGGCGCTTCGTAAACCGGAACAACCGCCCCCCCGGCAGCATCCAAACCCGGATTGTTTTCAAAAAAACAAAAATAGCTTTTAGCAAACCCAGGATTTGCCTCTTCGTCGTCGTCGATGAATACGATGTACTGCCCGACCGACGAAGCGATGCCGCAGTTGCGCGCATAGGAAATTCCCTGCGACGTCTCGGTCACCATCCGCACCTGCAACTGCGGATGGCTGCCGGCAAAACCGGCGACCACCTCGGGCGTATTGTCCGACGAATTGTTGTTGACGACCAGTATTTCGAACAGGCCAGGCGACAGCGTCTGACGCGCAAGACTCTCCAGCGTCCGGAGCAGGTACGGAGCCCGGTTGTACGTTGCGACTACGATCGACAGTTTTTTCATAGATGTCCTCGCGGAAAATTTTTGCGGTTCCGTCCCTTTTTCAGTAATCTACAACCCGGCGATGTAATCGTTCATGGCTTTTTCCTGCGCTTCGATGCTTTGCAGCAGCTTGAACTGCGCCTTCGAACGCTGCCAGTTGTGTTCCGGATGTTTGATCTTGTAGTAATTGTCGCCGTCGAGGTAATCCGCCAAAAATCGTACCGTCTGCATGTAGGTCAGCAATTGTGCTCCGTAGGGCAGGTTCTCGCGCTCGACGGGCGTCAGAAACGATGCAGTGCTCTCGACATACCCTTTGGCGAAGGCGCGGAAAATATCCATATCGACATCCACTTTGTCCAGATCGGGATCGTCCTCGGCTCCGGTATTGGCCGCCGTGCGGATGAAATCGCCGAAATCGGACAGCACGAACCCCGGCATCGTCGTGTCCAGGTCGATCACGCACAACGGGCGATCCTGCTCGTCGAACAGGATGTTGTTGACCTTCGTATCGCAATGCGTGACGCGTTTGGGCAGCTCTCCGGCACGGAAAAGCCGCTGCGCGAGGCACATCCTGTCGGCGCGGGCCAGCAGTTCGTCGACCATCCACCGCACACCTGCCAGGCGTCCCTGCGGATCGCGGGCCGCCACTTCGCGGAAACCTTCGAGCCGGAACTCGATGTTGTGGAAATTCGGGATCGTCTCCCCGAGCGCCCCCTCACCGATATCGGCGAGCATCGACTGGAACTCGCCGAACGCCTGCCCGGTCAGGTAAGCCAACGGGCCGGTGATGCTCTCATGCGTAACGGAACCGGCGATAAAAACCATCATCCGCCAGTAGTTTTCCCCGTCGAAATAATAGAGTTTGCCGTCTTTGGTCGGCACGACGCGCAACACCCGGCGTTCCACATCTTCGCGGCCCGCTTCGGTCAACTTGCGGCGGATGTGCGAAGTAACCCGCTCGATGTTACGCTGCAACAGGTCAACGTCCTGGAAAACACGGTGATTAATCCGTTGCAGCACATAATCCGGCACATCGCCCGCCGTCGAAACACGGTAGGTATCGTTGATCCATCCGCTGCCTACCGGAGCGATCTTTACGACCTCGCCGGCAATATCAAATAACGTTACGATCCGATCTATCTTTTCCATAATCTGCTTATTTCATTCGCCGACGCCGCTATTTGACGGCATGCGAAAATCCGTTGATTCGGTTCCAGGCTCCGCGTGTAAAATCGGGCACTTTTACAGGCATCCCGCGATGTTTTACCGACGTTTCGGTCAGTTCGACCAGCGACGACCATTCGGCGGCATCGTACACGTCCTGATCCAGCGGCAGCCCGTTGTGCAGGCAGTAAATCAACCGGTAATCCATGATAAAGTCCATGCCGCCGTGCCCGCCGACCTGACGCGCCTTCTCGCCGATCTCTTTGGAAATGGGGTGCTCGTACTCGGCCATCAACTGATCGAACTCCGGCTTCGCCAGGAACGAATGCGCATTCGGTTCGAGAGCGATTCCCTCGACAGGATATTTCTGCGCGAAACCTTTCGTACCGCTGATCTTATGCAGGCGGTCATAGGGACGCGGGCTGGTCACGTCGTGCTGGATCAGGATCGTTTTGCCTTTGGCCGTACGGATCAACGTGGTGTTCATATCGCCCAGTTTGTAATCGGTTTCGGCATACTCGGAATCCTTCCCGAATTTCCCGGCAGCGGCCAGCGAAAGTCCCTTTTGGTCGGTAGATACCGAAACCAGGTAGTCCATCTTGTCGCCGCGGTGAATATTCAGGATTTGACAGACCGGCCCGAGACCGTGCGTCGGATACGGGTTGCCGGTATGGTCGGTATTGTATTTCAACCGCCACATATCGTAATATCCGGTTTTGTCGTCGAGGTTCAGCGAGCGCAGGTCGTGGATATAAGCTCCCTCTACGTGCATCACCTCGCCGAAAAGCCCTTGTTGCGCCATATTCAGCGTAGCCATCTCGAAAAAGTCGTAGCAGCAGTTTTCCAGCATCATGCAGTGGCGGCGCGTTTGCTCGGCCGTATTGACCAACTGCCAGCACTCGTCGATCGACATCGCGGCCGGAACTTCCAGCGCCACGTGTTTCCCGTGTCGCATCGCGTAGATGGCGATCGGAGTGTGCAGCAGCCACGGCGTGCAGTTGTAGATCAGATCGACGTCCTCCCGTTCGCAGACCTTTTTCCAATCCTCCGCGCCGGTATATCCGGCGGCGGCGGGCAGCCCGGCGTTTTTCAGCGTTCCCTGAGCATTCTCCACCAATTCCGGACGCACGTCGCACAGCGCTACGATCCGCACCCCGTCCAGGTGGGTATAACGTTCCACGGCCATCGAGCCGCGCATCCCGAGTCCGATAAAAGCCACCCGAACCACCGGAATCGGATCGCAGCGCAATTGCAGCACGTCGGTCTGCCCTTTCGCGCGGGCCGGCTCGGGGAATTCGATCATTCCGTTGCGCACTTTCGGAGACTTGCCTGTCGCCGTCTCCGGGATCGCAGCCGCGAACAGCATCGCGAAAGCGACCAGTAAAACACTTATCCGTGATTTCATAACATTTCGGAATATTACTTCAATAAGAAGACAAATATAATAAAAAGCCCCGAACTTCCAGCGATCCGCGCCAACATTATGCGGCATACGGCGAAACGGGCGCCGCAGACTGAGCGCCCGCGAAAACAAAGCGGGGGACGCCCCAAAGGCATCCCCCGCAAAAATACACCGTTGTTATAAAACTATTTCACGGTGTTCATGTATTCGATCAGCTCGAGCACTTTGTTCGAGTAACCCCATTCGTTGTCATACCACGAAACGACTTTCACGAAACGCGGAGAGAGCTGGATACCGGCTTTCGCGTCGAAAATCGAAGTACGCGCGTCGCCCAGGAAGTCCGAGGAAACCACGGCGTCTTCGGTGTAACCGAGGATGCCTTTCAGTTCGCCGTCGGCAGCTTCTTTCATGGCTTTGCAGATTTCGTCGTAAGTGGTATCCTTAGCCAGCGTACAGGTCAGGTCTACGACCGATACGTCCAGGGTCGGTACGCGCAGCGACATACCGGTCAGTTTGCCGTTCAGCGCAGGAATCACTTTACCTACGGCCTTGGCGGCGCCGGTCGACGACGGGATGATGTTGCCCGAAGCGGCGCGGCCGCCTCTCCAGTCTTTCATCGAAGGACCGTCTACGGTCTTCTGGGTAGCGGTGGTCGAGTGAACGGTGGTCATCAAACCTTCTACCATACCGAATTTATCGTTCAGCACTTTGGCGATCGGAGCCAGACAGTTCGTGGTGCAGGATGCGTTCGAAACGATCGTCTGACCGGCGTAAGTTTTGTTGTTCACGCCCATTACGAACATCGGGGTATCGTCTTTCGACGGAGCCGACATAACGACGCGTTTCGCGCCCGCTTTGATATGAGCTTCGGCTTTTTCCTTGGTCAGGAACAGGCCGGTCGATTCAACGACATATTCGGCGCCCACTTCGTTCCATTTCAGGTTTGCGGGATCTTTTTCAGCAGTTACGCGGATCGAGTGGCCGTTGACAACCAGTGCGTTTTCCTTCACTTCGATCGTGCCTTTAAACTGACCGTGCATCGTGTCGTAACGAAGCATGTAAGCCATGTAATCCACCGAAATCAGGTCGTTGATTCCGACGATTTCCAAATTGTCTTTGGCCATTGCGGCACGGAACACCAGGCGTCCGATACGGCCGAAACCGTTGATACCAATTTTAATCTTTGACATAATTCTACTTATTTTGAAAGGTTAATCAATTGCCGAAAAATACCTTATAATACACCGTTGCAAAAGTATATAAAAAACAGGGAGCCTGCAAAATTATTTTAAATTTTTTTAGTAAACCGCCTCTCCCGCGGAACGTCCGTTCGGTACGGCCCGCCCCGCTACATTTCCACCTCCCGGGCGCGCTTGGCCATCGCCGAAGCGAACACGAAATCGTTCAGCTCGCGGTTATCGGCATGCAGAATATCGTGCTTGGTGCCTTCCCACCATTTCTGCCCCTGATGGATAAAAATAATGTGTTCGCCGATCTCCATCACCGAGTTCATGTCGTGCGTGTTGATGATCGTCGTGATGTTGTATTCCTGGGTGATCTCCTGGATCAGGTTGTCGATCAGCACCGACGTCATCGGATCGAGCCCCGAGTTCGGCTCGTCGCAGAACAGGTACTTCGGATTCAGCACAATGGCGCGGGCGATCGCCACGCGCTTGATCATCCCGCCGCTGATTTCGGCCGGGTACAGATGGTTCACGTCGCCGAGGTTGACCCGTTTCAGGCAAAAATTCACCCGGTCGCGCTTCTCGCTCATGCTCATCGTCGTGAACAGGTCGAGCGGCAGCCGCACGTTCTCCTCGACGTTCGACGAGTCGAGCAGCGCGCCTCCCTGGAAAATCATGCCGACCTCCTCGCGGATCGCCTTGCGCTCCTTGAACGGCAGCCGGTTAAAACAAACGTCGTTATAGTAGATATTGCCGCTGTCGATCTTATGCAGCCCGACAAGCGACTTGAGCAGTACGGTCTTTCCAGAACCGCTTTGTCCGATAATCAGATTGGTGATTCCGGGAGCGAAGTCGGCGGAAATGTCGTTCAGCACCACGCGTCCGTCGAAAGACTTTACGATATGTTCGGCTCGAATCATGCTATGTCAAAAGTAACTGTGTAAGAATCAGGTTAAATATCAGAATCACGATACTGCTGACCACGACGGCCTGCGTACTGGCCCGCCCGACTTCGAGCGAGTTGCCGTTGGCAAAATAGCCGTAAAAACCCGAAATGGACGTGATGATGAACGCGAATACGGACGACTTGATCAGCGAATAAGTGATGTAGAAAGGTTTGAACTGGTACTGCACGCCGACGATGTAGGAATCGGGATTCACCGCCCCGGTCAGTATGCTCACGACGTATCCGCCGGCCACGCCGATAATCATGCTCAGGATCGTCAGGAACGGGAAAAAGAATACGGTGCCGATGATCTTCGGCAGAATCAGGTAGCTCGCCGAATTGACGCCCATGATCTCCAGCGCGTCGATCTGCTCGGTAATCCGCATCGTACCGATTTCGGAAGCGATGTTCGACCCGACCTTTCCGGCCAGGATCAGCGCCACGACCGTCGAACTGAACTCCAGCAGCATCGACTCCCGCGCGGCATATCCGATCAGGTATTTCGGAATGAACGGCGACTCGAGGTTCAACGCCATCTGGATCGTAATCACGGCCCCCATGAAAACGGAGATGATCGCCACGATCCCGATCGAATTCAGCCCCAAATCCTGGATTTCGGCCAGTATCCGCTTCCGGTAGATGGCCATCTTCTCGGGCTTCGAGAAAACCTTCCCCATCAGCACGAAATAACGGCCTATCTGTTCAAACAGTTTTTTCATAATCAACATCCAAAATATCCGGCGACGGGTAACTTCCGCGACGGTTTCCACCGGCAAAATCGTCGCGGCGAACAGCCCGGAAGCCTAATTCGCCTCCTCCTTCACCTCCTCGTAATCGACATAATCGCCGACGTTCCGGTTCACTTTTTTCTGCGCGGAAGCGGTCTGCCGCACGGTCACGTCGCCTTCCGGCTTCGGACGGCTGCTGCGGCCGAAACCCGTCCCCCACATATAGGTACGCGAAAACCCGCCGCCACCTTCGGCGAACTCCCGCTGTTTCTTGCGGATCCAATAATTCAAAAACAACCGGCCGAGCAATCCGAACAGGTAAAACCCGACAATGATAAAAAACAATACCGTCAGCATAGCTTCGTCAACCTAAAAATTCTCCGGAGCAAAAACCCTGCAAAGAATGTCCCCGGAATTTACAAAAGTAACATTTTAATTCCGGATTGCATAAAATTGCCCTCTTTTTGACACAATACGAAGTTGAAGGCACATTTATTGCAGATTACGCGGAGGTTTCGTATATTTGCATGACAGATCGAAAAAACCGGGACGCCAAGGCGCGCCTTGGTTTGTTTGTTTTCTATTGTGTGATTAAGAACCGTAAAAAAATGATGGAATTGTCTGAATTAACCGCCATATCGCCCGTCGACGGCCGTTACCGCAGCAAATGCGAAGTGCTGGCCGACTACTTCTCGGAGTTCGCGCTGATCCGCTACCGGGTGATGGTCGAAGTGGAATATTTTATCGCCCTGTGCGAATTGCCGCTGCCGCAACTCGCCGACGTGGACGCGTCGGCGTTCGAAGGGCTGCGCGACCTGTACCGCGACTTTTCGGAAGCGGACGCGCTACGCGTCAAAGAGATCGAGAAGACGACCAACCACGACGTGAAAGCCGTCGAATACCTCGTAAAAGAGAAAATGGAGCAGCTCGGTATCGGCGCGCACAAGGAGTTCGTGCACTTCGGGCTCACGTCGCAGGACATCAACAACACGGCGATTCCGTCGACACTGCGCGACGCGACCAACGACGTCTACTATCCGCTGATCGAACAACTGGTGGCCAAGCTCACGGCATTGTCGAAGGAGTGGGAAGAGATCCCGTTGCTGGCGCATACGCACGGGCAGCCCGCCTCGCCTACGAAACTCGGCAAGGAGATTTGCGTATTCGTCGAACGGCTGAACAAGCAAATCGCGCTGTCGCGCGCGATTCCGTCGCCGGCCAAGTTCGGCGGAGCCACCGGGAATTTCAACGCGCACGTAGCCGCTTACCCGGGCATCGACTGGATCGAATTCGCGAACCGTTTCGTCAACGACATCCTGCACCTGGAACGTTCGCAGGTCACCACGCAGATCGAGCACTACGACAACATCGCCGCGATCCTCGACAACTTCAAGCGGATCAATACGATCCTGATCGACCTGTGCCGCGATATGTGGACGTACATTTCGATGGAATACTTCAAACAGAAGATCAAAGCGGGCGAAGTCGGCTCGTCGGCGATGCCGCACAAGGTAAACCCGATCGACTTCGAGAACGCCGAAGGCAACCTCGGCGTGGCGAACGCCGTATTCGAACACCTGTCGTCGAAACTGCCGATCTCGCGGATGCAGCGCGACCTGACCGACTCGACCGTACTGCGGAACATCGGCGTGCCGATGGCCCATACGGTCATCGCCTTCAAGTCGATCCTCAAAGGGATGGACAAGCTGATCATCAACCTCGACGCGATCAACGAAGACCTCGAACACAACTGGGCGGTCGTCGCCGAAGGCATCCAGACGATTCTGCGCCGCGAAGCCTATCCGAACCCGTACGAGGCGCTGAAAGCGCTGACCCGCACCAACAAGCCGATCACCGAAGCCGATATCAAAGCGTTTATCGAAGGATTGGACGTGCCGGCAGGAGTCAAGGAAGAGCTCCGCAGGCTTTCGCCGCAGACCTATACCGGCGTGTGCAAATACTAAAACCGTTTTTACGCGACGCAATGTCTCACTCAATAAAATATCGAATACGATGAAAAAGTACAAATGCCAAGTATGCGGGTACATTTACGACCCGGAAGTGGGCGATCCCGACAACGGAATCGAACCCGGAACCGCTTTTGAAGACCTGCCCGACGATTGGGTATGCCCGTTGTGCCAGGAAGGGAAAGAAGTTTTCGAGGCCCTGTAATCCGCCGCATGAAATTTCAGGCGGGACACGCTCTCCGGAGCACGTCCCGCTTTCGTTTTCCGGCAACCGCCGGAATCCGCCGCAACGCGTCGTACCGCAGTCCCTTCCTCTTCGGGGAACGGTTTTTACAAAAAATGGTTATTTTTGCGGGATAAAAATCCGACCATGAAAATCCATCGCCGCAACTCCCGCACTTTCCTGCTGATCATTCTCGGCATGCTGTCGGCGTTCGGCCCGTTCGTTACGGATTTTTACCTGCCGGGACTCCCGTCGATCGGCGACTACTTCGACGTGCCCGCATCGATGGTGCAACTGAGCCTGACGTCAAGTATGCTCGGCCTCGCCGGCGGCCAATTGCTGGTCGGCCCGATCAGCGACAAGTACGGCCGCAAACGGCCGATCCTCATCACGCTCGGCCTGTTCGTCGCGGCGACCGTCGCCTGCCTGTTCGCCTGGGACATCTATTCGTTCGTCCTGTTCCGACTGTTCCAGGGAATCGCCGGAGCAGGCGGGATCGTACTGTCGAAATCGGTCGCGGCCGATCTGTACGAAGGCAAGGAACTGCGCCGCTTTTTCTCGATGCTGATGGTCGTCAACGGACTGAGCCCGATCCTCGCGCCGGTATTCGGCGGATTCCTGCTGAACTTTACCGACTGGCACGGCATTTTCGTGACGCTGCTCGTAATCGGCATCCTGCTTTTCGCCGTCAACCTGCGGATTAGCGAATCGCTGCTGAAACACCGACGGATACAAGGCAGCGTCTGGGGCACGTTCCGAGCTTTCGTTCCGATCCTCAGACACCGCCGGTTCATGTATTACGTGCTGACGCAGGCTTTCGGGATGGGCGTATTTTTCACCTACATCGCCTCGTCGCCGTTTATCCTGCAACAGCATTACGGCCTCAGCCCGATCGGATACAGCGTCTGCTTCGCTACCAACGCAGCGGGCATCATCGTCGGCAGCTGGCTGGCCGGCCGGTTCCGCAGGGGAAGCAACGCGCTGTCGGCAGGCCTGTGGGGCCTGATCGGTTCCGGCATCCTGTACGCGACGACCCTGCTGTGCGGACTTCCGTTCGGGTTCCTGGAGTCCACGCTTTTCCTGCTGATGGTCGCCATCGGCATGATCCTGCCGACCTCAACGGCCCTCGCGCTCGACATCGAACGCGAACACTCCGGCAGCGCTTCGGCCGTGATCGGGTTTTTCCAATTCCTCTCCGGCGCGATCGTTTCGCCGCTGACCGGTCTGGGCGATATCCTGTTGCTGACCGGTCTGCTGACCGTATGCTGTAGCGTCGTTTCGCTCTGTTTCGGAGCGCTGGCTTGCCGCCCCTCCCGAAACTGAACATCCCTTTACGCCCCTTCCCGGAGAATCCGTTTTGAGAAACGGTACAAAAAGCGTATTTTAGCACACGAATCAATCTTTTCAGCAATGAAAAACTTTTCGGCGATCCGTTCATACGGACTTTTAGGCATATTGCTGCTGCTCGGAACGGGCACAGCACAAGGACAATCCTTCGGCGCAGACAAACTCAAATGCGAGCAGGAGACCGACCCGATCGGCATCGAAACCCAAACGCCGCGTTTCAGCTGGCAGTTGTACGCCCCGACACGGGGCGCCGTACAGACCGCTTACCAGATCATCGTTTCGGACACGCCGGAAGCGGTCGAACGCGGCACGGGCAACGTGTGGGACAGCAAAAAAATCGCTTCGTCGCAATCGCTACTCGTCCCTTACGCAGGCGAACCGCTTGAAGCGGCAAAAAAATACTACTGGAGCGTCCGCGTATGGGACGGCACGAAAAAAGCGTCCCCGTGGGCGCGCACCGCATCTTTCGCAATGGGACTGCTATCGCAGGCCGACTGGTCGGGAGCACGGTGGATCGCATTCGAACCCGACATTGACAGCCTGACGGTGACCGACGGATTGGGACGCCACCTGCCGGTGATCGGCCGCTACAAACTGCCGCAAATGCGGCGCGAATTTCCGGTGAACAAGCCGGTGCGCCGCGCGACGGCCTACGTTTGCGGGCTCGGTCAGTTCGAACTATTCCTCAACGGCGCCAAGACCGGAGATCATTTTCTGGACCCGGCCTGGACGAAATTCGATAAAGAAGCGCAGTACGTGTCGTTCGACGTGACCGACCGACTGAAACAGGGGAAAAACGCCGTAGGCGTGATGCTCGGCAACGGTTTTTTCAATATCCCGAACGAACGCTACACGAAATTCGTCGGATCGTACGGCGCTCCGAAAATGCTTCTGAAGATGGAAATCGAGTACGAAGACGGCACGTCGGACACGATCGTATCGGACGCGTCGTGGAAAACCACGCAAAGCCCGATCACTTTTTCGAGCATCTACGGCGGCGAGGATTTCGATGCGAACCTCGTGCAGCAAGGTTGGAAAGAGGCCGGGTTCGACGACAGCGGATGGCAGGATGCGGTTCTCACGAAATTCGACAGCCCGCTGCGCTCGCAGCGTACCACGCCGCTGAAAATCCGCCAGGCATTGCCGACCGTGCGCAAATATGAAAACAGCCGGGGCAATTACCTGTACGACCTCGGGCAGAATGCGTCGGGCATCGTCCGTTTGACGGTCAAAGCCAACGGCAAACATACGGTACGGATGTTCCCTTCCGAATTACAAGGCGGCGACAGCACCGCGAACCAACGTTCGTCGGGAGGCCCTTATATACTCAGCTACACGACGCTCGGTACCGGCGAGCCGGAAACCTGGCAGCCGCAGTTCACCTACTACGGTTTCCGCTACGTAGAAGTCGAAGGAGCCGTTCCGGCCGGCGAGCCGAACCCGGACGGACTGCCCGAAATCGTCGAACTGACCGGTCTGCATACGACCAACTCCGCCGCGCCGGTCGGCGCGTTCGCCTGCTCGAACCCGTTGTTTAACCGGATTTACGAGTTGATCGATTGGGCGATCCGCAGCAATTTTTCGAGCGTGTTCACCGACTGCCCGCACCGAGAGAAACTGGGATGGCTCGAACAGTCTCATCTGATCGGACCGTCGGTGCAGTTCGGCTACGACATCTCGCGGGCATTCCCGAAGATCGTCGGCGACATGGCGACGGCGCAGCACGCGGACGGCATGATCCCGACCATCGCCCCGCAATACACGGTCTTCTCGGAAGGTTTCCTGGACACTCCGGAATGGGGAAGCGCCTACATCCTGATCCCGTGGTACCTTTACCAATGGTACGGCGATACCCGCCCGCTGGAAGAGAATTACGACAAAATGGCTCGATACGTAGACTACCTGTCGTCGAAAGCCGACGGTCATATCGTCGCCTACGGCCTCGGCGACTGGTGCGATATCGGCCCCGGCGAACCGGCGCACTCGCAACTCACGTCGAACGGAGTCAGCGCGACGGCCATCTACTACTACGACATCTGCACCATGAAACGGGTCGCCGAACTGTTCGGCAAAACGGAGGACGCCGCTCGTTACGACGCGCTGGCCGCACAGGTCAAGCAGGCGTTCAACGACAAATATTTCGATAAAAATACGAAAAAATACGACCGAAACAGCCAGGCGGCCAACGCCATGGCGCTCTACATGGGACTGGTCGAACCCGAAAACAAACCGGTCGTACTGCAAAACCTGATCGACGACATCCGCAGCCGCGGCAACGCGCTGACGGCCGGTGACGTCGGCTACCGCTACGTCGTGCAGGCCCTGCTCGACAACGGGGCGTCGGACGTGCTGTTCGACATGAACAGCCGCTACGACGTGCCGGGATACGGCTACCAACTGGCCTGCGGCGAAACGGCGCTGGCCGAATCGTGGATGAGCAAGGACTACCTGTCGCACAACCACTGTATGCTCGGCCACCTCTATTCGTGGCTGTTCAACGGACTGGGAGGACTGTCGCAGGCTCCGGGATCGGTCGGCTATAAAGAGGTTGTGATCGACCCGCAGGTCGTCGGCGACATCCGCAGCGCCCGCGTCGCGTTCGAATCGCCATACGGACTGATCCGCAGCGAATGGAACGATACGCCGCAGACGTTCCGGCAGACGGTCGAAATCCCGGGCAACGCCTCGGCGCTCGTCTACTTGCCTACGGCCGATCCGGAAGCCATTTCCGAAAACGGGCAGCCGCTGGACAAGATCGAAGGCATTACCGTCGAACGGAAGGGCGACCGCACCGTATTGCACGTCGGATCGGGCGTCTACAACTTCTCGGTACGGAAATAACCGCCGACCGATGAAAACGATCCCGGCCCTACTGACGGCAGGAATCCTGCTGCTGGCATACGACGGCATCCGGGCCGGAACGCCGGACGGAACTTGCGGCGCAACGGGGATTTCGCCGCAGGTCTCGGCTTTCGGCGATCCGCTGGTAGCGACGGACGCTCTCGGGCGCGAGTTGCCGAACTACGCACAGACCGGCGGAGAAAAGCCGAACCGCTACGTCGGTCTGTTCTACTGGCTGTGGCACGGGCCGTTGCGCAACGACACGCCGGACTACGACATTTCGAAAACGCTGCGAAAAGAGCCGGATCGCACGCAATGGCCGCACCTGGCTTACTATTGGGGGGAACCCGAGCTCGGATATTACCGCTCATCGGACGCGTACGTCATGCAGAAACACCTGAGCTTGTTCTGCCTCGTGGGCATCGACTTCCTGTTTCTCGACTTCACGAACCTGGTAATGGACAAGGACGAACTGCGCCTGCTGTTACGGCTGACGGGCAATATGAGGCGCAACGGATACGATCCGCCCCGGCTCGTGCCTTTTTTCAACACGAATCCCGTCCCGAAACTGGAGGAGTTTTACACGGAATTTTACCGCGACACCGCTTACCGGGACGCATGGTTCGTACTCGACGGGAAACCGCTGGTGCTGTCGCCCGTACAGCATCCCTCCGACCGGAAAATCAACGACGCCTTTACATGGCGTCGGATGTGGGCCGGCAAGGACGCCGACGGGTTTTGGCACTATTTCGACGACTATCCGCAGACGCCCGCCCTGCGCCCCGACGGGGCGGCCGAACAGATCGCCGTGGCCGCCGGCAAGGGAGCCCCGTTATGGGACTACCCGGCCTACGGTTCGAAAAGTTCCACGCGGGACAGCACGCCCGCATACGACCGCTACTGGAACAGCCCACGCTCCGGCGAAGGCCTGTTTTTCGAAGAGCAGTGGAAAGGGGCCGAACGTTTCCGTCCGCTGATCGTCTGCGTTACCGGATGGAACGAATGGAAAGCCGAGGCATGGCCGGCCACCGCCGAACTCGTGGCGGGCGGCATCACTTTCCAGAACCGGAAACTGGCCGAGGGCGAGACCTACTTCGTCGATGAATTCAACGAGGAGTTCAACCGCGACCTGGAGCCGCAGGCCGGAAAAAATTCGGACAACTATTTCTACCAACTGGCCGCCCACGTCCGCCGTTACAAAGGGATGAAACCGCCTCCGGAAGCCTCGCCCCGCAAGACGATCGCGATCGACGGCCGCTTCGACGAGTGGGCCGACGTGCAGCCCCGCTTCGAGGATTTCGTCGGGGAGCTTCAAATGCGGGACAACGACGGCGCGCCGCAGGGCATCCGCTACGTCAACCGTACCGCCCGCAACGACATCGCCGAATCGCGTGTGGCCTGCGACGACAAATTCATCTATTTTTATGTCAAAACCGTCGAACCGATGACCTGCTGGCGGGAGCCGAACTGGATGCTGCTTTTCATCGACGGCGACCGGGACAAAAAAACCGGCTGGGAAGGATACGATTTCACCGTCAACCTGGAGATCCGGTCGCCGGAAAAAACCATGCTGAAACGGCGCGACGGCGACCGCTGGACGACCGTTGCGCCCTGCCGGTACCGGCAGCGAGGGAACGAGATGGAGATCGCCGTCCCGAAAAAGTTGCTCGGCCAAGGCGATCGGCCGGATTTCTATTTCCATTGGGCCGACAATATCCGGAAGCCGGACGACATCGCCGAATTTTTCCTGAACGGGGAATCCGCTCCGGAACGACGTTACAACTACCATTACAAAGCCAAATAATCAGTGGAAAAATGCACCCGATCAAAAAAATATTGTTGATATTTCTGCTGAGTACGCCGGTAATTGCCGTCAGCCGGACGGCAGAGCCATTGCAACCAAATTTTTACGAAGGAGATGCGGTCGCCGGAGCCCACCGGCTCCGGATGCAGTTCATCGTACAAAAAGACCCTTCGGGAAACTTTTCAGCGAAGATGAATGTCCCGGCACAGGGCACATTCGATTATCCGGCGACGGTCGGTTATGAACAAGACAGCGTGGTATTCAGGGTAGAGAAACCCGCAGATGCTTATTTCAAAGGCAAAATAAAGGCGGACAGCATCGTAGGCGAATGGCATAACTACGGTAAAAAATTCCCGCTGACGCTCCGCAAATCCGTCGACCGGATCAAACTGCGCCCGCAATACCCGCAACCGCCTTTCCCCTACGCCGAACAGGATGTCATTTATTACAACGGCGACTCCTCGATCCGCTACGGCGCCACGCTGACGTTGCCGGAAAAAGGGGAGCGATTTCCGGTCGCACTGCTGATCACCGGCAGCGGGCGGCAGGACCGGAACGAAACGCTGTTCGATCACCAGCCGTTCCGCGTGATCGCCGACTACCTGGGACGCCGCGGAATCGCCGTACTGCGCGTGGACGACCGCGGATGCGGCCAGACGACCGGGGATCTGCGGCAGGCTACATCCGAGGATTTCGCCCGCGACGTACTGGAAGGCGTCCGTTATCTGAAAAACCGGCCCGAAATCGACCCGGCGAAGATCGGACTGGCCGGACACAGCGAAGGAGGACTGATCGCGCTGATCGCCGCACAGGACAATCCGGACATCGCCTTTATCGTTTCGCTGGCGGGACCGGGCGTACCGGGTATCGAAATATTCCTGTCCCAGCAGGAACACGCCCTGAAAAAAATCATATTGGATCGGACGGTCATAGACGCGGCACAGGCGCTGAACAGGAGCATCTATACCGACCTGATCGCGAACCCGCAGCAGAAGGCGGAGGTGATTTTCTCCGGACAGTTGAAAAAATGGGTCGCGGAACAAGACAGCGGCACCGTAAAAAAGGTCATGCCGTCGTTGCCGTCCGAACATTACCTCGAACCGGACTCGCTGACGAAACTGGTAGGCCCGATGAACATCCCGTGGTACCGGTACTTTATGGCTTCCGATCCGGGCAAGCTGATCGGGCAGGTACGCTGCCCGATGCTGATTCTGAACGGGGAGAAAGACATGCAGGTCTACTGCGACCTGAATATGGACGGCTTCGAAAGAATCTGCCGCGAAGCGGGTAAAACGAACGTGGAATTCCGCCGGTTCCCCGGGCTGAACCACCTTTTTCAGCACTGCGAAACGGGAGAACCGGACGAATACGGCAGCATCGACGAAACGTTCGCTCCGGAAGCGCTCGACCTGATCGCCGAATGGATCGGGAAAACGACCGGCAGTTCCCGCCGACCGTCCCCATAACAACGGAGCGAGGACGGAGAGTGCAGAAAACACTGTCTTCTAAAATATTCCCAGTAATTCAGGCAGGGCCGAAACTTCGTAGGTCGCGTCAATCTCGCGGACTTCGCCGAGCGGATTGAACCAGACGGAGTCGATGCCGGCGTTCGACGCGCCGAGGATATCGGTTTGCGGATCGTCCCCGATCATCACGGCCTCATCGGCCCCGACGCCCGCCGCACGGAGGGCATACCCGAATATTACCGGCGACGGTTTGTTCGCACCGGCCTCCTCCGAGCAGACGACACCCCGGAAATAGCGGTAAAGGCCGCACTCTTTCAGTTTGATATATTGCGTCTCTCTGAATCCGTTGGTCACGACGTACAGCGGATAGCGTCCGCTCAGCTCCCGGACTACCTCTTCGGCATGCGGAATCAGGTTCGTAAAAGTCGGCGCAAGGCGGACGTAATCGTCCCCCAACCGCCGCGCCAACTCCGTATCGTGTACGCCGATCGCAGCCAGCATCTCCTCGAAACGCGCATTGCGCAGGGTCTCGCGGTTCACTTTGCCGTCGCGGTACTCTTCCCACAGCCGGGCGTTGCTCGTTTCGTAATAACCGAAACAATCATCGAAATCGGGGCAGAAACGCTCCAGCCGGTAACGGTCGTACAACACCCGCAGAGCCTCCTTCTGATTCCGCTCCACATCCCACAGGGTTCTGTCCAAATCGAACAGCAAACAATCGTACCTTTTCACTTTATGATTAATTTTGCTCCAAAGATAACACAACCCGAACTCATGGACAAAACGACCGAATTGATCGAACTGCTCAAATCGCACGCCTCGCCCGACCACCTGACAAAAATGAAACGTTTCGGAATCCCGGACGAACGGGCGCTGGGCGTACCGGTGCCGCAGCTGCGAAAGATCGCCAAGCCTTACAAAAGACAGCACGAATTGGCGCTGAGTCTTTGGGAGACCGGTTGGCACGAAGCCCGGCTGCTGGCTCCGATGATCGCCGATCCGGTCCGGACGACGCCGGAGCTGGCCGACCGCTGGACGGACGGTTTCGACGCTTGGGACATCTGCGATATGTGCTGCCAGAACCTGCTGCGGCATACACCGTTCGCATTCGACAAAATTTACGCTTATGCTCCCCGCGAAGAGGAGTTCGTCCGCCGAACGGCCTTCGCGCTGATCGCCACGCTGGCCGTCGGAGACAAAAAAAGCGGCGATGAAAAATTCATCCCGCTTTTCGATCTGATCGAAACCGCTTCCGCCGACCCCCGGAATTTCGTTCGCAAGGCGGTCAACTGGGCGCTGCGGCAGACCGGCAAGCGTAACCTGCGGCTCCACACGCAGGCCGTCGCACTGAGCCGCCGCCTGGGGGCGTCCGCCGACCGGACGGCTGCATGGATCGGCCGCGACGCGCTGCGCGAACTCTCCGACCCGAAAATCATTGCCCGGATCAAGCCGTAGACAGCGGCGGCACGATACGGATTACTCCCCGAAATCGACCCGCACGTTGAACCATTTGCTCTTGTTCCGGTAATAGACGTTGAACCCCTGCTGGTCGAACCCGACCACGCGGTATTTGTCGTCGATCACGATCAACCCGTTTTCGCCGGTCAAGTTTTCGATCGTAAAAGGCTTGTTGGTCTTAAATTTCGCATATTCGGTAGAACTGCCGCCGAGGCTGACCTCGAGCACCTGAGTCATCTTTCCCTTGTGCCGATCGAGCAGCTCCTTGAAGGCGTTGAAATCGGGCAGCCGGTTCGTATAGGCGACGCCCGTAAGGTTCGTCTCGGCCGAACTGGACGAGAAATAACCGATCTTATTGCCTTCGGTGCGCTGGTTGGTCAGGTAGACGGCGTTCGCTCCCATCATCGCAGCCACCATTTTAAGCTTCCGGTACGCCCGGTTCTTCACTCGCTCCTGATTGGACAGTTCGGTGGTTCCCACCGCTTTGGCGCTGACATCCCCCACTTTGAAAAGCCCTTTCACCTCGCTTTCGACGGCCGTCACGGTCACTTTTTCGTAATCGTCGACGCCCTTGACCGCATTGAACGAAGTCGCCTCGGCAAAAAACTGAACCCGGCCGTTCTTAAAGACAATCTTCTGGACGGCATTTTTATAAATACTGTTCAGAAGCTCTTCCCCCGGATGCACGTACACCACAGAGCTCTCCTTGATCTCCTTGACGATACACGGGATCTTTTCGTTGTTCGAGAAAATCGTATCCGTCTGTCCGAAAGCCCGGACGGAGAAAAGCAGCAGGACGAACAAAAACGCACTCTTTGTCATATTCATATAGTTTAACCTTAATCAGTCTTTCAATTCGTCTCAGTCCTGAGGATCGATCTCGATCGTCCGCGAATCCTCGCCGGTCACTTCGATACGTACCGTCATCGCATCGTCCGGCAGCAGGCTTTCAATCTTTTCGGGCCACTCGACCAGGCACAGGTCGCCGCCGTAGAAATACTCCTCGTACCCGAAATCGAAAGCCTCCTCGATCCGGTCGATCCGGTAAAAATCGAAATGATACACCGGCGGAATCCCCTCTCCGCGATATTCGTTGACGATGGCGAACGTCGGGCTGGTCACCGTATCGGTTACGCCCAGCGCATCGCAGATCGCACGGATCAACGTCGTCTTGCCGGCTCCCATTTCGCCGCGGAAAGCCACGACGGAACGTCCGTCGAGCGACTCCAGAATCGCGGCCGCCGCCTTGGGCAGATCGTCCGTCGAACCTATCTTCAGTATCATAAAATCGTTTTATCAAAATTCAGCGACTCGCCGTTTCCGGTACTTTCCGGGATACGGGGCAAAGATAAACGTTTCCTTTCGAATTCCACAACAAACTCCGGTTTCCCGGAACATTCGTTTCGACTTTATTTCCGGGTCGCCGCTTCCAGCGCCTCGCGGGTCTGCCGGCAATACTCGTCGGGCGACACGCCTCCTTCGACGAAATGCCGAATCTTCACTTTATTGCATAACGCATGGAAATCGTCCAGCAGGGTCGTTATTTCGGGACGCACCCTCCAGCGGCCGTCCGCCTGTTCGAACACCCGGTCTTCGGCGGTACCGCGCGCCTTGGCGATCTCGAAAAGCGAAAAGGTCAGCGGCAGGCGAGCCACCCGCACCCGTTCGAGCACGTCGGGTTTCGATACGACCGCTTTTTCGGCTTCGTCGAACAGGACTTCGTAACGGGCAAAAAGCTCCGGACGCATATATCCCTTCTCGTAATGATCGTACGGCTTGCCGTAAATAGTCAGCGGCAGGCCCGACTTTTCGAGTTCGTCGTGCATCAGGTCGATATAAGCCGCAATATGCGGCCCCGCTTCCTCGTAATACCCGGACAGGAAATCGGCCAGTTCGGCGCGGATATCGACATCGGGATTCCACAGCAGCCGGGCCACCAAGTAAGGCCGCAATTCGCAGAATTCACCGCCTTTGCTGATATTGCCTTGCTGAAACTGGGCCGTCACGCCGTTGCGGACGAAATACTGCATGTTCGGCTGCAACGTGCGCAGGTTCGGATACGGGGCCATCAGATTCGAAAACTGAATCACGTAATCCCACATCAGGATACTTTTGGCGATTTTCCCCCACTCCTCGAAATCGGTGCGGAACGCCCGGCTGGTCGGATCGGTTTCGATCGGCCGATGGCGGTTGCACTCGATGTCGCACAGCATGATATTGACGTTGTCGGCCGGGCGAATTCCTTTCGGGGCCGTACGACTGTAACGGTAGGCAAGCGTCGAAATCATTTTGTCCGGGAACCGGGCGGCCACGCGGTTGGCGAAAGCGACGACCGAACCGCTCGGAGCGCCGGCCTGCTCGTCCAACTCCCGGCAGGAGGGACAGGCGCAGTTATAGCCGTGCTCGGCATAAGTGTCGTTCTGACTGACCGACCAATAAAGGGCGTCGGGCTGCTCGCGCATCCTGTCGCCGAGGTTTTCGACGACCGTCTCCAGCACGTCCGGGTCGGTCAAGCACAACTGCGCGCAAAGGTGACCGTCGGCCTGCATGCCGACCCGTTTGCCGTCGACCAGGGCGTAATATTCCGGATGTTCCGCAAAATACCGGTCGGGCGGCAGCAACTGCGCGAACGTATGCACCCACATGCCCCAGTCGGGTTTCATGTGATCGAGCTTATGCCAATCCGCATAGAACGGATCGTCGGCCACTTCGTAAAAGACGTTCCGGTAGAGGTTGACCGGCACCTGGCGGTCGGCGATCCCGGCTGCGACCGTCACCTTCGCGAGCGTCGGATATTTGAACACGGTCGGCGAATAACAGCGGTAACCGAGGTATTTGTCGAAAAACGTATAAACGCCGTACAACACCCCCTTTTCGCTGCCGCCGCGGATCGAGAGCGATTTGCGGTCGGTGCGGATCACGAACCCGTCCTGCTGCAGGCCGGAAGTATCGGCGGCGGAATTCGACCGCGACGTATTGCCGATCACGATCTCCCGCGCCGAAGGACGGCGGGCGTCGGTACAGACGGGCAGTTCGACCGAAGAACTCAGCGCGAACAGCCGCCGGAACTCGTCGGCCGCTTTTTTCTCGACCGGGGTGGCTTTTTCGGGAATGATAATTACATAACCGCTCTTACCGTGCGAGGCGAGCGTCAGTCCGCCGGCGCGGACGAAACCGGTTCCGGCCGCCAGCAGGCAAAAGACAAGCAGAATATTTTTCATAGCGGAAAAGGTTAGCGATTGTAGGCAAACCGACGACGCCCTCGGGCGCGACGCCGGCCGCCGTTTACAAAGCTACGAAAAATTCCGGACGAATCCGTTAAAAACGATCTGTTTCCGGGCGTCGCTCTCCGTAAATGCCGTCGGGCGCGGCGAGGTCGGCGAACAACCGCACCAGCCGGTAGACGACCGCTTCGGCGTAACGCGCCCCCTTTTCGGGCGAAGATTTCAGCGGATTGCCGATGCCCGTATCCTCCGACACCCGGTTCCAATCGCGCGGCACCCATGCCGTCCGGTCGTTCAACGACTCCACGGCGAACGGCTCCGAACGGCCGTCGCCGGCGCGTTCGATATCCACCAGTTCCGGATGGTAATGCATCATCAGCGAAGTCTCCATTTCCCCGGCGTGGTCGTCCCTTTCCTCGAAAAAATCCCGCTGCGGAACGATCCCGAACGAATCGGAAACAGCGATCAGGAAATCGGGGTATTCGAACGCCAGATCGCGCACCATGTTACGGAACGAATTGCCGCCATGTCCGTTCAGCACGATCAGCCGCGAAAGCCCTTGCCGCCGCAGCGAAGCGACGATATCGCCCAACACGGCGCGCTGGGTTTCGTAGCGGGCATGCAGACAAAACGGCTTGTCCCACTGTCCCGGATTCTGCGACCCCAGCGTAACGGGCGGCAGCACGACTGCGCGAACGCCGCGTTCGCGCCACAGCCTCGCCGCCGCGTCGACGGCCAGGCTCTGCGCCAGCAAACAATCGGTCAGATACGGCAGGTGCAGGTTGTGCGGCTCCGTTGCGCCCCACGGCAGCACGGCCAGACGGTACGTTCCGCCCCTGAGGTCGGCATAACAGCAGCGGGTAAGATCGACGCCGCGTTCATCGGGATTCTCCATAACGGCAAACGGTCGGTTATCGAGGTTTCAACACCAGGAACGGCACGATCATCTCTTCCATCGAAATGCCGCCGTGCTGGAACGTATTGTTGTAATAGCGGACGAACTGATTCGTATTGTTCGGATAAACGAAGAAATCGCGGTTGTAGGCGAAAATGTAAGTCGACGTGATGTTCGACTTCGGCAGGTGCGCCAGCTCCGGCTTGGTGATCGCAAAAACTTCTTTCTGATTGAAGCCGAGGTTGCGCCCGGTCTTGTAGCGCAGGTTCGACGAAGTCGCGCGGTCGCCCTGCACGCGCACCGGATTATCCACCTGGATCGTACCGTGATCCGACGTGATGATGATCGTATGGCCGCGCTCGGCCAGCAGCCGTATCAGCTCCAACAGGTCGGAATGCTCGAACCACGAGCGGGTCAGCGAACGAAAAGCCGCTTCGTCCTCGGCCAGGTCGCGGATAATCTGCGTCTCGGTGCGGGCATGGGACAGAATATCGAGGAAATTGTAGACGATCACCGAGAAATCGGCATTATGCACCTTGTCAATATTCTCGATCAGTCGTTTCCCGGAATCCGTCTTGACGATCTTGTCGAAAAACAGGCTGTATCCCTTCCCCTGCGACTGGATTTGGCGGCGCAGGAAATCCTCTTCGTGCTGGTTTTTACCGCCTTCTTCATCGTCGTTCAGCCACAGGTCGGGCATGATCTTGTCGATCGCGGCCGGCATCAGTCCGGCGAAGATCGCATTGCGCGCGTACTGTGTCGCCGTCGGCAGGATGCTACAGTAAAAATCCTCCTTTTCGACTTCGAACAGGCTGTGCAACACCGGCTGGATCACCCGCCACTGGTCGTACCGGAAATTGTCGATCAGAAAAAACGTAGTCTTCGGAGCGGCATCCACCACCGGGAACACTTTTTTGCGAATCAGGTTCTGCGACATCACCGGCGTATCGTCGTCGGGCTTCGCGAACCAGTCCAGATAACGGTTTTTGATAAACTTGGCAAATTCGTTGTTCGCTTCGTTCTTCTGGTAAGAGAGAATCTCGCGGACGCCCGGATCGGTCGATTCGGAGAGCTCCATCTCCCAGTTATACAGCTTGCGGTAGATCTGCACCCAATCGGCGAACGTCCGCGCATCGGCAAACGACGACGAAATGCGCCCGAACTCGCTGCGGTAATCGGCCGTGGTCTGTTCGGTGACCAACTGCTGGCTGTGGACGTTCTTTTTGATCGACAGCAACACCTGATTCGGATTAACCGGCTTGATCAGGTAGTCGGCGATCTTCGATCCGACCGCCTTGTCCATGATGTTCTCCTCCTCGCTTTTGGTAACCATGATCACCGGGGTCATCGGCCGCAACTCCTTGATCCGGGGCAGCGTTTCGAGCCCAGTCAGCCCCGGCATCATCTCGTCGAGGATCACCAGGTCGAACTGCCGCGCAGCCACCAGGTCGATCGCATCGTAACCGTTGTTGCAGGTCTCCACGTCATAACCTTTTCCCTTCAAAAACAGGATATGGGGTTTCAGCAGATCAATCTCGTCGTCCACCCATAAAATTTTAGCACCGCTCATAACTCCTCCGAATTTTACTAACAAAGATAATTATTTTCCAGCCAACCCACCGAATACAAAGTCCGTAATGCGGCCGTTTGTTTCGATTATAATGCAAAAATCAGCCGTTTATTGCCCGCTGAAAGACTATAAAACGTTTTGCCGCGTTATACTTACGGCAGGCGCCGAAAGACACAAATCTAACAGACAGCGACTTACCCCTCCATAGAACGGTTATTCGTCTCAAAATAAGATTTATAAACGAAAATCGGGCCGGCCGTGATTTTTGGGCTGATTTTTGCGAAACCTCAGGGTATAGAAACGAAATAGGACAGAAAGAGTTAGCGCGCTCGGAAATCCAAAAAAAAAGTTGTTTTTATCGTTGGAATCAAAAATTAAATGTATCTTTGCACTCCAGCGGGAGTTTTGAAAATAAGTTAAACTAAAAATACTTGTAATTATGACTAAGGCGGACATCGTTAATGAAATCGCAAAAAGCACGGGCGTCGAAAAGGCGCAGGTGCAGCAGATCGTGGAATCTTTCATGGAAAGCATCAAAGATTCGCTGACGGCCAATAAGAACGTATACCTGAGAGGTTTCGGCAGCTTCATCGTTAAGAAAAGAGCTGAAAAAGTAGCCCGTAACATCTCGAAAAATACGACGATCACAATTCCTGCCCACAACATCCCGGCGTTCAAACCGGCCAAGAGCTTTGCGGGCAAGGTGAAAGCTAACACCAAATAGTAACCTTATTTATTAAATTTTTCAATCATGCCAAGCGGTAAAAAAAGGAAAAGGCATAAAATGTCTACCCACAAACGGAAAAAACGTCTGAGAAAAGACAGACACAAAAAGAAAAAGTAGGTCGCATATTTTATGCATCTTTAGTATTATAAACCTAAAGAGCCCTTCGGGGTCTTTAGGTTTATTGCATAATAAACAGCCAGTGATCACTTCTCCCCCACGACCGCCCGCGCAAAGGATCGCCAAGCGACGACGGCGGATCGTGACGAAACCTCAAACAACTGATGAATAAAGAATTAATAATCAATGTAACCTCCAACGAAATCACCATCGCCCTGTTCGAAGACAAACAGCTTGTCGAACTGAACAAGGAAAAATGCAAAACGGGATTTGCCGTCGGCGATATCTATCTGGGAAAAGTCAAGAAGATCATGCCCGGGTTGAACGCCGCGTTCGTCAACGTAGGATACGAAAAAGACGCATTCATCCACTACCTGGATCTCGGCCCTCAGTTCACCACCCAGCAGAAGCTGGTCAACATACTGACCAACAACAAGAAAATCCCGAACTTCGAAACCATGCGCCTCGACAAGGCGATGGGCAAGAACGGGAAAATATCCGGATTCATCGCCAGCGGACAATCGATCCTGGTACAAATCGCCAAAGAGGCCATCTCGACGAAAGGGCCCCGTCTGACCTGCGACATGTCGCTCGCGGGGCGCAACGTCGTACTGATCCCGTTTTCGAACAAGGTATCCATTTCGCAGAAAATCCGTTCGGCCGAAGAGCGCAAACGGCTCAAGCGCATCGCATCGGAAGTGCTGCCGAACAACTACGGCGTGATCATCCGCACCGCGGCGATGGGACAGCAGGACGAAGAGATCAAGCACGACATCCTGTCGCTGATCGAACGCTGGAAAAAAGTCATATCGGGCGTCCGCAACAGTACGGCTCCCGCCCTGATCCTCAACGAAGAGAACCGAACGACCACCATCATACGCGATCTGCTGAACGGTTCGTTCAGCAGCATTTGCATCGACGACCAGACCGTCTACGAAGAAGTGCGCGAATACATTCGCACGATCGCTCCGGAAAAGGAAAAAATCGTCAAGCTCTATAAAGGCAACGTTCCCATTTTCGACAATTTCGACGTATCGAAACAGATCATGTCGCTTTTCAGCAAATACGTCTCGCTGAAAAAGGGAGCCTACCTGATCATCGAACATACCGAAGCGCTACACGTGGTGGACGTCAACAGCGGCAACCGCGCCAAAGTGGACAACGACCAGGAGCAGACGGCCATGGACGTCAACCTGGCGGCGGCGGCCGAGATCGCGCGGCAGTTGCGCCTGCGGGATATGGGCGGTATCATCGTGATCGACTTCATCGACCTGCACAAAAGCGAAAACCGCACGGCGCTGGTCGAAAAGATGCGCGAGATGATGGCGAACGACCGCGCCAAGCACACCATCCTGCCGCTATCGAAATTCGGCCTGATGCAGATCACCCGCCAACGGGTGCGTCCCGAGACGCACATCGACATGCGCGAAACCTGCCCGGCCTGCCACGGCACTGGACTGGTCACGCCGGCCGCGCTGCTCGATACGCAAATCGAAAAACAGATCGCCTACTACGCGAAAGAGAAAAAACTCGACTACATCAAGCTCCGAGTCAACCCGGTCGTAGCCGCCTTCCTGACCAAAGGGGTATTCTCGCTGCGGCTGCGCTGGATGCTGAAATACCGGTGCGCCATCCGCATCGTTAAAAACACGACCACCGGCATCATCGAAACCCGTTATTTCAACCGGAAGGACGAAGAATTGTTCTGAACCGCACCATGACCACTGACGAACTGCTGCAACTTTTTACCGGCGAAAAAGCTTACCGGCAACTGGCCGCGGAGATCCGTCCCGGCCGCAGCGTCGGACTGGCTTCGCTGGCCGGATCGTCGCTGTCGCTGGTCGCGGCGGCAGCCGTGCGGCAAACCGGAGGGCTGCACGTCTTCGTCATGGAAGACCGGGACGCGGCGGGCTACTTGTACAACGATCTGTTTCCGCTGCTGGGCGAAGAACGACTGCTGTTTTTCCCGACCGGCTACAAACGTTCGATCCAATTTGGACAGGAAGATCCGTCGGGGATCGTACAGCGAACGGCGGCGCTGAACGCCGTAAAAAACAACGACGGCGGCGCGCTGGCGCTCTGCACCTATCCGGAAGCGCTGGCCGAAAAAGTCGTCGGCCAGCAGCAGCTCCGCGAAAGCATCCTGACGCTGCGCAGAGGCGACCGTCTCTCGACGGCATTCGTCGAAGAAATCCTCACGACGAACCGTTTCGAAAGGGTCGATTTCGTTTACGAACCGGGACAATACTCGGTACGCGGCGGAATCATCGACATTTTTTCGTTTTCGTCCAACGTGCCGTACCGCATCGACTTTTTCGGCGATGAGATCGACTCGATCCGCCCGTTCGACATTTCGACGCAACTCTCGACCGGGAAACTCGCCGAAGTCGAAATCGTCCCGAACCTGAAGGACATCGCCAATGCGTCGGCCCGCGTTTCGTTCGCCACGTTCGCCGGACAGGCCGTCTACTGGATCGCCGACGGCGAATACACGCTGAAACGATTCAACGACATCCGCACCAAAATACTCGGCGACCTCGAAAATCCGTCCGAAATCGACCGGATGGTCACCAGTCGCAAAGAATTTTTAGAAAACAGCGGCAAGGCGACCTTCATCCTGCTCAACGACAACATCACCGAACGCGCCGCAGACGTCCGGATCGCCTTCAATACTTCGCCGCAGCCGCAGTTCAACAAGAATTTCGAACTGTTGGCCGAAGACATCACACGAAACCGCGAAAACGGATACGAAACTTTTTTCCTGACCGAAAATAAAGCCCAACTGGAACGCCTGGGCAATATTTTCAATTCGATCGGCGCCAAACAGGTCCGGTTCGGATCGGTGCCGTTGACGCTGCACGCCGGATTCATCGACCACATTTCGCAAAAGTGTTTTTATACCGACCACCAGATCTTCGACCGTTATCAGCGCTATCGCATCCACGGCGAACTGGACCGCAGCGAAAGTCTGACGATCCAGGAGCTTAACTCGCTGAAGGTAGGCGATTACGTAGTACACATCGACCACGGCGTAGGACGCTTCGGCGGACTGACGCGCACGGTCGAAAACGGCAAGGTGCACGAAGCGATCAAGCTGGTCTACCGCGACAACGACGTGCTGCTGGTCAACGTACACGCACTGCACCGCATTTCGAAATACAAAGATAAGGAGAGCGAACCGCCGAAAATCTACAAGCTGGGATCGGGCGCCTGGCAGCGGATGAAGCTGAACACGAAAAAGGCGGTCAAGGACATCGCCCGCGAGCTGATCGCGCTGTACGCCAAACGCAAAGCGAGCGAAGGTTTCGCATATTCGCCGGACAGTTACCTGCAGCACGAACTGGAAGCCTCGTTCATCTACGAAGATACGCCCGACCAGCAGACCGCCACGCAACTGGTCAAGCAGGATATGGAGAGCCGCACGCCGATGGATCGGCTGATCTGCGGCGACGTCGGCTTCGGCAAGACCGAGATCGCGATCCGGGCCGCTTTCAAGGCGGTCACCGACTCGAAACAGGTCGCCGTACTGGTTCCGACCACGATCCTCGCCTTGCAGCATTACCGAACGTTCAACGACCGGTTGAAAGAATTCCCCGTGCGGATCGAGCACCTGAGCCGCGTGAAAAGCGCGAAAGAGGTGCGGCAGATCGCCGACGACCTGGCCGCCGGCAAGATCGACATTCTGGTCGGTACGCACAAACTGCTCGGCAAAAACATCGGATTCAAGGATCTGGGCCTGCTGATTATCGACGAAGAACAAAAATTCGGCGTAGCGGCCAAAGAGAAACTGCGCCACCTGAAAGCCAACATCGACACGCTGACGATGACGGCCACCCCGATCCCGCGTACGCTGCAATTCTCGTTGATGGGTTCGCGCGACTTGTCGGTCATTTCGACGCCGCCGCCGAACCGCCAGCCGATCGCCACCGAGAGCCACCTGTTCGACGAGGAGATCATCCGCGAAGCGATCGGATACGAGCTCTCCCGCAACGGGCAGGTCTATTTCGTCCACAACCGCGTCGAGACGATCGGCAACATCGAACGCCTCGTGAGGAAGCTGTGCCCGGAGGCGCGCGTTGGCGTCGGGCACGGGCAGATGAACCCGCAACAGCTCGAACAACTGATGATGGACTTCATTTACGGGGAGTTCGACGTGCTGGTAGCCACTTCGATCATCGAATCGGGAGTGGACGTGCCGAACGCGAACACGATCATCATTGACAATGCCCAAAACTTCGGCCTGAGCGACCTGCACCAATTGCGCGGCCGCGTCGGGCGGTCGAACCGCAAGGCGTTCTGCTACCTGCTGACGCCGCCGGACGAAATGCTGTCGTCCGACGCACGACGCAGGCTGCGGGCCATCGAAGAGTTCTCCGACCTCGGCGCGGGATTCAACATCGCCATGCAGGATCTGGACATCCGCGGCGCAGGCAACCTACTGGGCGGCGAACAGAGCGGTTTCATCGCCGATATCGGCTTCGAAACCTATCAGAAAATCCTGAACGAGGCGATCGCCGAACTGCGCGAAGAAGAATTCGCGAAAACCGGCAAAACGCCCGGCGAAACGGCGCCGCCGCAACCGGCCACGTACATCTCCGACACGCAGATCGACACCGACCGCGAAGCCTTTATCCCGGACGCTTACATCAGCAGTTCCGCCGAGAAGATCCGCCTGTACCGCGAACTCGACCACATCACAGACGACCGGCGGCTGGCCCTTTTCGAGAAAAATCTGATCGACCGTTTCGGCCCGGTTCCGGAAGCGACCCGCGAGTTGTTCGACATCGTTCGGATGCGGTGGGTATGCATCGAACTCGGGTTCGAGAAAGCGATCGTCAAAAACGGCATCATGATCCTGAAATTCATCGAAAACCAGCATTCGGCCTACTACAAAAGCACGGTATTCGGCAACATCCTGAAAATCGCGACGCGCCCCGACAGTAAATTTATTTTCAAACAGAACAATAATAAGCTGTCTATTGTAGTTAGAAATATAAAAAACATATCCGAAGCGACTGCGAACCTTTGCGAACTGGCAGCCAAAGTCCGCGGGGAAGGGGTCGTTTAGCGGGATTTCGTACCGGAGCGGAGAGCGGCGGGAGGTTGCGGGAACGGTTTTTATCACTAATTTTGTACGGATGAATCTTGCTATCGACATAGGAAACACGCTCGCCAAACTGGCCATCATCGACGGTGGCCAGGTCGTCGATTTTCTGAAAACCGAACAGATCGACACGGCCTATATCGAAAAACTGCTCAAAGCGAACCCGGGCATCGACGCCGCGGTGATCGTCTCGTCGCGCGACACGGACGAGGAACTCGAACGGTTCCTGGAACAGCGCATGAAGCGGTTCCTGAGGTTCGACCAAAACGTCCCGGTGCCGATCGTCAACCGCTATGCCACGCCCGGCACGCTGGGCGCCGACCGGCTGGCCGCGGCCGTAGGGGCCAATACGATCTACCCGAACAGCGATATCCTGATCGTCGATTTCGGAACGGCCATTACGATCGACGTCGTCTCGGGCGGCGAATTCCTCGGCGGCAACATCACCCCCGGCGCGGCGATCCGTTTCAAGGCCCTGCACCACTTCACGAAAAAACTGCCGCTGTGCTCGCTGAACGATAACCCGACCGAACTGTTCGGCAACACCTCCGTAAGCGCCATCGAATGCGGCGTGGTCAACGGAATCGTTTACGAAATCGAAGGCTATATCCGCGACCTGCAACGCAAATACAGCGACCTGCGGATAATTTTCACCGGGGGAGACAGTAATTTCTTTGCCAAACGATTAAAAAATACGATATTTGCAACCTACGACCTTGTGGCTTACGGTCTGAACCGAATTTTAGAATATAATGCAGAATAACAAGCGAATTCTCCGGGTTGTCCTGGCATTGTTGCTGGCGTTGCCCGCAGCGGCGTGGGCTCAGAGCAGCAGTCTGAATACTTTCTCTCCTTATACGTTTTACGGAATCGGGGACTTCTCGACCCAGGGCCCCGGGTATATGCGCTCAATGGGAGGCGCCGGCATCGGATTACGCAACGCACTGAAGATAAACTACCTGAACCCGGCCTCTTACAGCGTTCTGAAACAAAAAACGTTCCTGTTCAACGTCGAAGTCGAAGGAAACAACATCTACTCGAAAACCTCGGCAGCCAAAACCAGCCACAATTCGTTCAACGTAAGGGACATCGCACTTGCGTTCCCGATAGCCCGTTCGCTGGGAATCGGCATCAGCGTCACCCCGATGAGCAGCGTGGGCTACCGGATCGAAATGCGCGACACCGACCCGTTCTTCCTGGCTAATAATATGGACGTGCTGTATAACTACACCGGAGAAGGGAACGTCACGCAGGCCAAGCTGGGGTTCGGCATCCTGCTGACCAAACGTCTGTCGGTCGGCGCCGACATGGTTTATTACCACGGGCGCATCTCGCGGTATTTCAACACCGACATCACTTCGCTGCTGTCCAACGAAACCTTCGTCAACACCCACGGAACCGCGCGGGAATCCATTTCGCGGCTGGGGGCCAACATCGGATTGCAATACGACCTGATTCAGAGCGACAAACGCGTGCTGACCTTCGGAGCGACTTACCGGCCCAGGACGAATCTCAAACCAACCACGAGCCGCTCGATCTACTCGACCAGCATTACGTCGGACAAAATTACCGATACGACTTCGAAAGAGAATTTCTCGCTGCCCAATACGTTCACTTTCGGCCTGAGCTACCAATCCGTACGGTTAAGCCTCGGCCTGGATTACTCCATGGAACAGTGGAACAACGTGAACACGAACGATCCGATGAACGGCATAGAATTCAAAAACAACCAGTACATCAAGTTCGGCGTTCAGTACATTCCGAATCCGATGGATGTCCGCCATGTCCTGAACCGGTGGTCTTACCGGCTCGGCTTCCGTTACAACGATTACTACATGCGGATCAACGGGCACAACGTCCGCGACAAGGCCATCACGCTCGGCGTGGGCATTCCGATCAAAGTCCAGGGACTGAGCGCCGTCAATGTCGGAGTCGAATTCGGCCAGCGCGGCAGAACCGCCGACGGCGCGATGGGAACGCGGCAGTTTCGGATGATCCGGGAGAATTACATCAAACTCTCCATCGGGCTGAGCTTGTTCGGCGAGGACGACTGGTTCAAGCGGTTCAAGTACCAATAACACCGGCCCCCGATCGAAATGATTCGCTTTTACCGAAATATCACGGCCGTCGCCGCACTTCTCGGAAGTGCGGCGCTGCTGTTTTCGTGCTCGCGGCAAACGGCCGTCGTCGAAGAGGAGAACAACCAGAATATGATGACCCAGCAGAGCGAGAACCTGACGGTCATCCAGACGAAGGAAGGCAACCTCTCCTTCCGTTTTTCCGCGCCGCTGCTCGAAGAGTACGAATATGCCGAGGAACCCTACATCGAATTCCGCAAAGGGATCGAGATCGAGACCTACAACGATTCGACCCAGACTGTCGAAGCGAAGCTGTCGGCCAATTACGCGATCTTCATGAAACGGCAGCAGCTCTGGGAAGCCAAAGGAAATGTCCGCGGCAGCAATGCCGACGGCAACCAGCTCGAAACCGAGCAGCTGTTCTGGAACCAGAAATCCAAACGGGTCTATTCCAACGTCGATTCGAAAATCACCCAGAAAGGGGACGTCATCTATGCCGACGGGTTCGAATCGAACGAGCGGTTCGACGATTTCGTAATGCGCAAAGTAAAAGGAAAAGTTACGGTCGATACGACTCCGAAGCAGGATTCCGTCGCCGGGACTCTGCCGGCCCCCGAGGCTCCGCAGCAACCGCCCGTAAAACCCGGTTATCCGGTTATTCGCGAAGGCGAAGCGGTGGCCCGCCCGCACGTCGAAGAGACGAAGGCGAAAGAATAAATCAGGAAAAATCTTCCTCCCGGTCCGCTTTGATTTTTCGACCGGAATCTCCCTTGCAGAAGACGGATCAGCCGCGGCGGATCAGATGAATAAACTCCTCCCGGGTCTGCATCTGCTTGAGGAACACGCCTGTAAATGCGGAAGTAGTGGTCAGCGAACTCTGTTTCTGCACGCCTCGCATCTGCATACACATATGTCCGGCCTCGATCACCACCGCCACCCCCAACGGATCGAGCGCCTGCTGAATGCAGTCGCGGATCTGGACGGTCAGTCGTTCCTGCACTTGGAGACGGCGCGCATAAGCTTCCACAACCCGGGCGATTTTAGAGAGTCCGGTAATATAGCCGTTCGGAATGTATGCGACGTGCGCCTTCCCGTAAAAAGGAAGCATGTGGTGTTCGCAAAGCGAATACAGCTCAATATCCTTGACGATCACCATCTGTTTGTACTCTTCGTGAAATTTGGCCGACAACAGGATTTCGCGCGGATCTTCATCGTAACCGCGCGTCAGGAAACACATCGCCTTGGCGATCCGTTCGGGCGTCTTGACCAACCCTTCGCGGTCGGTATCCTCGCCCAGCAGTTCGAGGATCGCTCGGTAATGTTCGGAAAGTTTCTCGATGGTTTCGGGATTGTACACCTCTTCTCTGGCGTAATTCTGTTCCATGATCCGTTGTTTTATGCGGAACAAAGGTAACACACTTGCGGCAGATAACAAAAACGGAAACCGCAACGGCGGACTACTCGCCCCGTTCGAGCGCACTGTGCACGAAACGGATCTCGCTGTACGAATAATCGCTGCCGAGATTTTCCTGGATCAATGCGAATTTCTCTCCGGGATGCTCGTTCAGACAACGGGTAATCGCCCGGATCTTGTCTTCCGGCACGAATCGGTCGGCTTCGAGCGCGCCGCGCCGGATCAGGTCGGCAATATGCCCGTCGATCGTAGCTGCGCTCAATCCGCGTTCGGCGGCGATTTCGCGGCGGGTAAGCCCCTCTTCGAGCAATCCCAGCGTAACCAGCCGCGTGTCCTCCCGCTCTTTTCTCTTCGGTTTCGTCCCCCCTGCATCCGGCCTCACGGCGACCTCCGGAGTCGGGAAATCCATATCGGCTCCCGTTTCGGCCCGGAACTCCCGAACGAATTCCAGTACCGTATCCCCGTATTTCTCCAGAAACTTATCGCCTACCCCTTTGATACGCGCCAGTTCGCGGAGCGAAGAAGGCAACAGGTTCGACACGCCGAGCAGCGCTTTCTGGCTCATCACCACGTATACCGGAACTTTTTGCCGGCCGGCCTCCTCTTTGCGCCAGCTCCGCAGCGTTTCGAAAAGCGCCGGATGCAGCACGTCGTCGGAAACCGTCACCTTGGCTTCCGCGCCGACCGAACTCCGGGACTCTTCCAGCGAAGCCTTCGCCTTCGCTTCCAGGTAACGGTGCAGGTCGAATCCGTCAGCGGTCGCCTCCAGCACGGCTTTTTTAATCCGCACCTGGTCCCCGGCCGCCGACAGCATCTTCGCAAAATCTTTCCGCAGCTCCTTGCTGTCGATCTCGACGTCGCAGGCCGCCAACAGCGGATCGATAATCTCGCCGCACCGGGCCAGGAAATAGTCCCGTCCTTTGCCGACCCGTTCGGCGAGCCGCGGATCGTCGCGGTAGCCTGCGCTCCCGCCGATCATACGGTCGATCTGTTTTTGGAAACGAATGCCGACATCGCTTATCTCGGTGCTGAAACGCACCGTATGCTGCTGCCACATGGCCGACAATTTCGGATAAAGCGAGCCCAGGTGTTCGTCGACGAACCGGCGGAGTATCCGCAGTCGTTTGCCTACCGCCGCGAAATCGAACAGTTCCAACAACAGCCGCCGGTAATAAGCTTCGGCCTGACGGGCCAGCAGCGCGCCGTCCGGCCGGTGTTCCGCGGCGTAATCCGTAAACGCGCGGACGGTAGGATCGCAGATCATGCAACGCGCGTCGAGCGGGGCGCGCAGCACCAACCCTTCCAAACTCTTGCAGCGACTGAGCGCCACGTACACCTGCCCGTGCGAAAAAGAGTCGGCCGCGTCGATCACCGCGCGTTCAAACGTAAGCCCCTGGCTTTTATGGATCGTAATGGCCCATGCCGCTTTCAGCGGATACTGAACGAAGCGGCCTTCGACCTCTTCGGTCAGCTCTTTCGTTTCGGGATCGATCTTGTATTTGGTATTCAGCCATTCGGCCGGTTCCACGGCGATCGGCTCGGCGGCCCCGTGCGGCAGCACCTCGACCGACCCGTCGTCCAACCCCGTCACGATACCGATTTTTCCGTTATAATACCGTTTCTCGGGCGACGGATCGTTTTTGATGAACATCACCTGCGCCCCCGCCTTCAACGTCAGCGACGCATCGGTCGGATAAAGGTATTCCGGAAACGTTCCTTCCAGCGCCGCCTGGTAAGTACAGGACGCGCCGGGCAGCGCGGCCATTTTCGCCTCGTTGATCCCATGCGCCGTATGGTTATGCGATGTCAACGTAATGTATCCGTCCTTTTCGTCCGGATCGAAAGCGGGCCGGTAACGGCGGTTCAGCTCTTCGAGCATCGCAGGATCGACGCGGCTTTCGCGCACGGCATTCAGCATCGTAATGAAGCGTTCGTCGCTCTGCCGGTAAATATGTTGCAATTCGATGCAGACGTACGACGTCTCTTTCAGTGCCCGGGATTCGAAAAAGAACGGCGACGCATAGAATCGACCGAGCAAGCTCCACTCCTCGTCGCGCACGACCGGAGCCAACTGCTGCAAGTCTCCAATCAGCAGCAGTTGCACGCCGCCGAACGGTTTGCCCGGATCGCGGTACCGCCTGAGCACGTCGCTGACCGCATCGAGCACGTCGGCGCGGACCATGCTGATCTCGTCGATCACCAGCAGGTCGATGCTGCGAATAATGGCTATTTTCTGTTTATTGAAACGGAACTGCTCCTGTCGGTTCTGCGGGTTCACGCCGCGGACGGATTCGGGAATATACGGTGCGAACGCCAACTGGAAAAACGAATGGATCGTCACCCCGCCGGCATTGATCGCTGCCACACCGGTCGGCGCCACGACGATCATCCGTTTCGGCGAGCGTTCCCGCAGCCTGTGCAGGAACGTAGTCTTACCCGTCCCCGCCCGTCCGGTCAAAAACAGATTGACGGCGGTCTCCCCGATAAAACGGTCGGCCAGTTCCAACTGCGGATTCTCCATCGTTCCCCCATCGGGCATTCGCCCTATCTAACAGTTCATTACATTTTATCGCCGTAGGCCAGATCGCCGGCATCGCCGATCCCGGGAACGATATAGGATTTCACCGTCAGTTCGGCATCCACCGTTCCGCACCAAATCTCGGCCTCTTGCATCGAAAAATTCTTTTTCGCGAACTCGATCCCCTCCTCGCTGGCGATCACCGTAGCGACGATCGTCCGGCGGGGTTTCCCGGCCTTCTCCAGCAACGCCTGATAGGTCAGCGCCAACGACGCCCCGGTAGCCAGCATCGGATCGACGAGCAGCAGCGTCTTGCCGGTCAATTCGCAACTCGATATATACTCAACCTTGATATGGAAACTGCCGTCCTTGCTATACTTCCGGTAGGCCGACACGAACGCATTCTGCGCATCGTCGAAGTAATTCAGAAACCCCTGATGGAACGGGATCCCCGCCCGGAGGATCGTAGCGATCACCAGCTGGTCGTCCGGCAGCGACACTTCGGCTTCGCCGAGAGGAGTCTCCACGACGTGCTTCGTATAGTGCAGCGTCTTGCTGATCTCGTAAGCCATCACTTCGCCGGCCCGCTCCAGGTTGCGCCGGAAACGCATGCTGTCGCCCTGCACGTTCACGTCGCGCATCTGCGCGATAAATCTGTTGAAAATGGTGTTTTCCCGATCCAATACCCGTATCATCATCTGTCCGCCCTTTTTTTTATGTAGCTGTTTTGTGAATTTTCGCAATATCCTTTATTAAAATACATTTTTGTATTTCACAGAAATACGATCAATACAAAAAGTTATTGAACGGATAACGCCCTGCATGGATCTCGCGCACCATGCCGTACAGGTCGTGCCGGAACTTTTCGATATTGATTTTCTCGCGCGCCGAAAGGAAGATACACGGCGTGTTGGCTTTTGCGATCCAACTTTGCTTCAGATCTTCCAGCGAAAGATTCTCGCGCGTGGCCGGGGTCAGATCGTCCTCGTCCTTGCGAACGAACGTGTAAGCGTCGATCTTGTTAAAGATCAGAAAAACCGGTTTATCGCCCGCCCCGATCTCCTGCAGGGTCTGCTTCACCACGTCGATCTGCTCCTCGAAATTCGGATGTGAAATATCCACCACATGCAGCAGCAGGTCGGCTTCGCGCACCTCGTCGAGCGTCGACTTGAACGATTCGACCAGTTGATGCGGCAGCTTGCGGATAAAGCCGACCGTATCCGACAGCAGGAACGGCAGGTTGTCGAAAACAACTTTGCGCACCGTCGTGTCGAGCGTCGCGAACAACTTGTTCTCGGCAAAAACCTCGCTTTTCGAAACCAGATTCATCAACGTCGATTTTCCGACGTTCGTATAGCCTACCAGCGCCACGCGCACCAGCGACCCGCGGTTGCTGCGCTGCACGGCCATCTGCCGGTCGATCTTTTTGAGCTGCTCTTTCAGCCTGCTGATCCGGTCGCGGATCACGCGGCGGTCGGTCTCGATCTCCCGTTCGCCGGCGCCGCCGCGCGTCCCGGTTCCGCCGCGCTGCCGTTCGAGATGCGTCCACATCCCGGTCAACCGAGGCAACAAGTACTGACACTGGGCCAGTTCGACCTGCGCTTTCGCATAGGCCGTGGTCGCACGCTGCACGAAAATATCGAGAATCAGACTTGTCCGGTCGTAAATCTTATTTTTGAAAATCCGGTCGAGGTTGCGCAACTGCGACGGAGTCAGTTCGTCGTCGAAAATCACGTAGGCGATCTCGTGCTCCTCGACGTAAGCCGCGATCTCGGCCAGTTTACCCTCGCCGACGAACGTTTTCGACGAAGGGTTGGCCAACCGCTGAGTAAACCGTTTGACCGAAGCGATCCCGGCCGTCTCGGCCAGAAACTCCAGTTCGTCGAGGTATTCCACGGCCTGCCGTTCCTGCTGCTGATCCCGGATCACCGCGACCAGCACGGCTTCGCGGGCGGGAACTATCGTTTCGTTTTCCTGTTTCATAAATTCAAAAAAGGCGCTTCGCCACGCGGCCGGAACACCCTCCCCCGTCTCTCGCGCACCAGACTCAATTTACCACAAATTTACAAAAAATACCGTCGAAAAAAAGCCTCCGCCCGTTTTTTTCGTCATCCGGTTTTGCAGATTTTGAAAATATGCCTATATTTGTCCCCCGAAGGGGGATTAGCTCAGTTGGCTAGAGCGCTTGCATGGCATGCAAGAGGTCACCAGTTCGACCCTGGTATTCTCCACCTTGACTTTTACAGGCTGTCGGCGACAGCCTTTTTTTATTTGTACAAACCCGTTGCGCTATGGAAAAGGAATGGTTGTTCGGCAAAACGCTCGGCGAGCTCGCCGAAGTCGCCGCTTCGTTCGGGATGCCGCGCTTCACGGCCACTCAGATCGCGGCATGGATTTACCGGAAGGGAGCGCTGTCGATCGACGAGATGACGAACATTTCGCTGAAAAACCGCCGGGCGCTCGAAGAGAGATATCAAGTAGGCCGCATCCCGTCGGCTGCCGTACAGCAATCTGCGGACGGCACGAAAAAATACCTTTTCCCGACGTTGCGGGATCGCTTCGTCGAATCGGCCTACATCCCGGACGGCCAGCGGGCGACGCTGTGCGTTTCGTCGCAGTCGGGCTGCCGGATGGGCTGCCGCTTCTGCATGACGGCGCGCCAAGGTTTCGCGCACAACCTGACCGCCGGCGAAATTCTGAATCAAATCCGGTCGATCCCCGAAAGCGCGCAACTGACCAACGTGGTCTACATGGGCATGGGCGAACCGCTCGACAACGCGGATAACGTACTGCGGTCGCTCGAAATCCTGACCGCCGACTGGGGTTACGCCTGGAGTCCGACCCGTATCACGCTGTCGACCGTCGGCGTCATCCCGGCCATGCGCACGTTCCTGGAGAAGACGAAAGTGCACCTGGCGGTGAGCCTGCACAACCCGTTCGCCGCCGAACGGCTCGAAATGATGCCGGTACAAAACCGGTATCCGATCGAAGAAGTGGTGAAGGAGTTGAAAAAATGGGATTTTTCGCACCAGCGACGCATCAGTTTCGAATACATCATGTTCCGGGGAATCAACGATTCCGACCGGCATGTAGCAGCGCTCGTCCGACTGCTGGCGGGGCTGAAATGCCGCATCAACCTGATCCGCTTCCACGCCATCCCCGACGCCCCGATGCAAAGCCCGGACGAGACGACCCTGGTCCGTTTCCGCGACGCGCTGACCCGCCGGGGGATCACGACGACGATCCGCGCTTCGCGCGGCGAAGACATCCAGGCGGCCTGCGGACTGCTGTCCACCCGCGAGCGGGAAAAACGAGAGGCCGGCTCCGGGCAGCGACCGACCGGAAACGCAAAATAACGAAGGAAATGCACAACTAAACGGACGGTTTTTCCGTTCTGTTATGGAACGACAATTGCAAACGACAACCGATACGAATCATTAAAAACCGAAAAATTATGAAAAAATGGATTGCAATGACGATGTTGGCGCTGTTCTCGGTAGCGGCATTCGCTCAGAATAACACGAAGGAGACAGCCCCGGCCGCCAAGGAGATCAAAGGAACGGTGTTCGAAAAAGGGACGCTGAAAGAGTTGCTGGCAAAAGCCGCCAAGGAGAAAAAATACCTGTTCGTGGATGTTTACGCCACCTGGTGCGGCCCGTGCAAAGCGATGGCCACGCAGGTCTTTCCGCAGGAAAAAGTGGGCAACTACTTCAATAAGACGTTCGTCAACGCCAAATTCGACGCAGAAAAGGGCGAAGGCATCGACGTCGCTAAAAAATACGGCGTGCGCGCCTACCCCACCTTCCTGATCCTCGATAAGGACGGAACGGAAGTAGGGCGAATCGTCGGAGGAGCCGACGGCGACATGTTCATCGAAAAAGTACAGGAAGCCCTCGACAACATCGGCAAGGAATAACCGCCGATAAAACCTTTTCCAGAAAGGCCGTCGCTTCGTGCGGCGGCCTTTTTTGTTTTCGAAGCGGAACGTTCCGGACGTTTCGACCGAAAAAACCGGGGCGAAACACACGGAATATTAAAAACGGGCAGACATCGCATCGTATCGCATATTTCGCTATTTTTGTGAAAAATTAACCCGATATGCTGAAACAACTGGCGGGACAGACGGCGATCTACGGGCTAGGGACGATCGTGCCCCGTTTCCTGAATTACCTGCTGTTCCCGTACCTGACCCGCGTGATGACCGTCGGCGAGTACGGAGTCGTCACCGACCTCTACGCGCTGATCCCGTTCGTGCTGGTGCTGCTGACGATGGGCCTCGAAACCGGTTATTTCCGCTTTGCGGGAAAGGCCGGCAGCGAAGCGGAAAAGCGGACGATCTTTTCGAACGTATGGGGCGCGGTGACCGCCGTCAGCATCGTTTTTTTCGTACTCGCGCTGCTGTTTACGCCACAACTGGCCCGGGTCATGGAATACACCGACCATCCGTCGTACATCCGGCTGGTCGCCGCCATCGTTATGCTGAATACCGTCACGGCGATCCCGCTGGCGCGGTTGCGGCAGCAAGGCCGGGCCAAACGGTTCATGATCCTGCGGCTGCTGTTCGTGATCGTCAACCTCGCGCTGACTTTCTTTTTCTACTCGGGACTGCCCGGACTGGCCGAACTCGGCATCTGCGCATCGTGGTACGACCCGCAATACGGGGCCGGATACGTGCTGCTGGCCGACCTGCTGGCCAACATCGTGCTGCTGTTCGCACTGATACCGGACTTCCGGGACGCCATGCCGCGCATCCGGTGGCGGCAGTTGCGGACGATTCTGGCGTACTCGTTCCCGCTGCTGGTCAGCGGCATCGCCGGCGTATCGAACCAGTTCATCGACCGGCAGATGATCAAATACCTGCTGCCTTCGGGCATCTCGATGGACGCATTGGGCATCTACGGCGCCGTTTCGAAGTTAGCCGTCATCATCTTCCTATTCACCCAGATGTACCGTTACGCCGCGGAGCCCTACTTTCTGTCGGGGTTTAAAAACGACGATTTCAAACGGCAAAACGCAGAGGCCCAAAAATATTTCATCATCGTGTCGATCTTCATGTTTCTGGGCATCACGCTCTTCACGAACCTGTTCGCGCTGATGATGGGGAAAGACTTCCGCGAAGGGGTTTACATGCTGCCGGTCATCCTGCTGGCGAATATTTTCGCAGGGATCTGGCTGAACCTGTCGTTCTGGTACAAAAAGACCGGCGAAACGAAATACGCGATCTGGATCACCGGAACGGGGCTCGTTTTCACGCTCGGGTTGAACCTGGCGCTGACTCCCGTCTTGGGATATTTCGGAGCCGCGCTCGCCCGGCTGGGCTGCGAAACCGCCATGGTCGCCGTCAGCTATTACCTGAACCAGAAACACTATCCCGTCCCGTACGACTTGCGCCGGATCGGGACCTACTTCCTGGTCGGCGGGGCGATTTACGGGGCGTCGCTGCTCACGTCCGCGCTGCCCGCCGCGCTGGAGTACACGCTGAACCTCGCGATGCTGGCGGCTTTCGGATTCTATGCGATCCGTCTCGAAAAAATCGACATGAAAGGTATATTACACTCGATCATTAAACGTTAACGATATGAAAATAAAAGTCATAAACCGATCGGCATTCGAACTGCCGCATTACGAAACGGTCAGCGCGGCCGGCCTCGACGTCCGGGCCAATACGACCGAAAGCATCGTGCTCGAACCGCTGCAAAGGGCTCTCGTTCCGACGGGCCTTTACGTCGAAATCCCGGACGGTTACGAGATCCAGGTGCGTCCGCGCAGCGGGCTGGCCGCCAAACACGGCATTTCAATAGCCAACGCGCCGGGGACAATCGACCCCGACTACCGCGGCGAAATCAAAGTGATCTTGGTCAACCTGTCGAACGAGCCGTTCGAACTGAAACCGGGCGAGCGGATCGCGCAACTGGTCGTCGCGCAATTCACGCGCATCGAATGGGAAAGCGTGTCGGAGCTGAGCGAAACGGAGCGCGGCGCCGGCGGATTCGGATCGACCGGACGCAAATAATAAACTCCGCGGTTTTTCGTATCTTTGCAGGGAGGGTTGCGCCGCCGCAGTCCGCGCAAACGCCACACCGGAGCGGAAACGGCCGCCGCGACGGAAAACCCGGTCATTTTCAAACAACGAAGCCATGCAGTTTAAAGAGATCACAGGACAGCAAGAAACCGCCGCCAAACTGGTTCAGGGCGTAACGCGCGGACGAATCAGCCATGCCCAGCTCTTCATTGGCGGCGAAGGCGTCGGCGCACTGCCGCTGGCGATCGCCTATGCCCAGTACCTGAACTGCACCGACCGCCGCGACGGGGACTCTTGCGGGCAATGCCCGTCCTGCCGCCAGATCGCGCAATTGGCTCATCCGGATGTCCATTTCGTCTTTCCGGTCAACACGCCGAAAGGAAAATCGTCGGGCGAGAAGCCGCTGAGCGACGCTTTCCTGCCGCAGTGGAGGCGGCTGTTCGAAAAAACCGGCGGGTATTTCAGCGAACCGATGTGGTATTCGGCCATCGAAATAGACAACAAACAGGGAAATATCAGCACGTTCGAAGCCGACGAGATCATCCGCAAACTGTCGTTCAAAGCGTTCGAATCGGAATACAAGGCGGTCATTATCTGGCTGCCCGAGCGGATGAACACGCAGGCGGCGAACAAACTGCTGAAAATCATCGAGGAACCGTGGGAAAAGACCCTCTTCCTGATGGTCTCCGAATCGCCCGAACGGCTGTTGCCCACCATCCTGTCGCGGATGCAGGTCGTCGACGTACCGGCCATCGCGGACGAACGGATGGCGGCGTGGCTCGCCGCCCGCAAAGGGTTGCCGACGGACGATGCGGCCAAAGTCGCGCGGCTCGCGCGCGGCAGCATCCTCGAAGCGTCGCGGGTGCTGGAACAGCGCGAAAGCAGCGACGAATATTTCGAACTGTTCGTGCGGCTGATGCGGCTCAGCTACGAAGACCGCCACATGGAACTGCTGGAATGGGCCGAAACGGTCGCCGCCCTGGGACGCGAAGAACAGAAACAACTGCTCGAAAACGCCATCCGGCTGCTCCGCGACAGCTACATGCTGACGGCCGGCGTCGAACGGATCGCCTACCTGTTCGGCCGCGAATACGAATTTTGCAGGAAATTTGCTCCGTACGTCAACAACGGGAACATCGAGCAACTGATCGCCGAAATGGAACTGGCGATCCGACAGGTCGCCCAGAATGGCAACCCGCGCATCCTTTTCCCGCACTTTGCATTAACAATCAGCAAATTGATCCGTAAAATCTGATGTCGAAAGCAGTCCTGATCACCGGCGGAAACCTCGGGTCGGTAGCGGAAAACCTGGAAGCGGCGCGGGAGGCGATCTCCCGCGAGGTGGGTGTCGTCGAACGATGTTCGTCCGTACTGGAGTCCGAAGCGTGGGGATTCGAAGCCGAGGAACGTTTTCTGAACCAGGTGCTCGTAGTCGCCACGGCGCTTCCGCCTGAACAACTGTTGGAGCGCTGCCTGCAGATCGAACGGCAGTTGGGGCGGGTTCGCCGACCCGGGCCGCGGTACGGTTCGCGCACGATGGATATCGACCTGCTGTTCTACGACGATCGGGTCGTCGACAGCGACCGGCTGACGATTCCCCACCCGCGGATCGCCGAAAGGGATTTCGTGCTGGCGCCGCTCGAGGAGGTACTTCCCGACTACGTGCACCCGGTGCTGAAGAAAACGATCCGGCAACTGCGCCGCGAACTGCTGCAGGCCGCAAATCCGCCGGGCGCGGACGGCATGAAAAACTGACGAAAAATCACTACCTTTGTTTCCTATTCTCCGATTAAAATGAGCGTGACCGAAATAAATATCTGTAAAACAATCGCCCGCTTCGGGATCCTGGCTTTTTTCTGCTTCGGGATCCTGGCCCGCTGCGCCAGCGTCGGCACCCCGCAGGGAGGCCCGCGCGACTCGCTGCCGCCGAAAGTCGTCATGATGACCCCCGCTTTCGGGACGACCAATTTCAAAGACAAACGGATCACGATCCAGTTCAACGAATACGTCCAGCTCAAAGACCAGCAGAAGGAGTTTTTCACCTCCCCGTTCATGAAGAAAAAACCGACCCTCATGCTGCGGGGGCGGGGTATCCAGATCGACCTGAAGGAGGATCTGGATTCGAACCAGACCTATTCGCTGAACTTCGGCAAAAGCGTCGTGGACAACAACGAGGGGAATCCGTATACCGGCCTGCGCTACGTCTTTTCGACGGGCGACCACATCGACTCGCTGCTGATGTCCGGCTACACGACCGACGCCATGACGACGGATACGGTGGGCAACGTCTACATCCTCTTTTACGACGCGAAAACCGACTCGATCCCGCAGTACGATTCGACGCTGCTGAAAAGCAAACCGATCGCCGTCGGGAAATCTTTCCCGAACGGAATCTTCATCGCTGAGAACCTGAAACCGATCGACTACCGGATCTACGCGCTCGAAGACAACAACGGGAACCTCGAATACGAACCGGGAGTGGACCGCGTGGCATTCCTCGACTCGACCTACAACCCGCTGAACCAACCGGGATTCGACATCTGGTACGACACCACGCGCCGCTACATGCAGGCCGACCCGCAGGTCATGATGCGGATGTTCATGGACAAACCGTTCAGACGGCAGACCTACACCGGATCGAAGCGCACGCACGGCAACCGGATCGTACTTACCTTTACGGCTCCGCATCCCGACATCAAAGAACTTTCGTTCGAAGGAATCGACCCCGGAAAGATCGTCACCGAATACGGAAATTCGAAGCGGGACACCATGGAACTGTGGTTCGACTCCAGATCCGAAGACCTGCCCGACACGCTGCGCGGCAAGCTGATTTACATGAAGCACGACAGCCTGTTCCGCTTGCAGCCCGACACCCAACTGCTGAAACTGGGCTGGAGGGCCCCGGTGAAAAAAGAAAAAGAGGAGAAAAAGAATTAAGAGGACTTCCTTCCGGAACCCATTCCGTTCAAAGTCCGCGTAGCGGGCGGAACGACGCTCAATCCGGAGAAAAACATCGTTTTCGAATTCGATTATCCGCTGACGGAAGTCGACAGCGCGGCCATGTCGTTGCTGAAACTCGGGGAAGGCGACCAGACGACGCCGGTCGGGCTGACTTTCCGGCAGGATACCCTGAAACTCCGGAAATGGACTCTCGCGGCCCCGTGGGAAGCCGATCAGAAATACCGGCTGCTTATCCCGGCCGGCGTATTCAAGAACACCAACGGCGAGAGCAACGATACGCTGCGATCCGAGTTTACGATCGAATCGCCCGAAAAGTACGCCACGCTGGTGCTGAATATCCAGGGTAAAACGCCCGAAAGCGAATACGTCGTACAGGTGATCTCCCCGCAGGGCTCCGTTCTGAAAGAGGTCGCCCATCTGAAAACGGGGAGCCATACGCTGCAATACATCGACGTAGGTACCGTAAAAATCCGTTTCATCGAGGATCTCAACGGGAACGGCCGATGGGACACCGGATCGCTGGTCGAAAGACGGCAGCCCGAACGGGTCGGGATGTACGTCGACGACAATAATTCGGAGGAGATCACGACCAAGGAGAACTGGGAATTGGTCTTCGACGTGGACATGAACCGGATTTTCGGCCCCATTACGATGGAAAGCATGACGGCGAAAATCAACCGGGACAACGAAGCGCGGCTGAAAGCGATCGCCAAAAAACGGGCCGAAGACGCCGCCAACCAGAAGAAACAGCATAACAGCGGCGGCGGCATGGGCATGGGCAGCATGGGAGGTATGGGCAGCATGATAGGCCGGTAACGAAAGCTGTCGCGGAACAAACGAATGCGGAACAAGAAACGAAATATGTGGAAAATAGCTAAACTGTCTTTACTCGTGATCCTGCTGGGATGCGGAACGCTCCGGGCCCAGCATTATATCGGCGTGCGCGGCGGATGGGGCGGCGGTTCCGCACGGTTCACCCCGTCCCGGGAGACGGGCACCGAATGGGGGCTCTATTCGGGCGGGATTTCGTATAAATTCTATACCGCGCAAAAATTCGTCGGGGCCATCCAGGCCGATTTGCAGTACATGGGACGCGGATTCATGTACGACCTGCAAAGCAAAGGCGACACGAGCTACCACCGCACGATCAATTCGTTCGAACTGCCGCTGATGTGGCAGCCGCATTTCTATTTCATGCAGCGGCACGGACGTTTCTTCGTCAACCTGGGCGTCTACCTCTCTTATTTCATGGACTCGAAATACTATTATAAATCGAAACGGGCGGGGATCTACGAACAGGGACCGTATACGATGAAACTGACCCGCGATACGCGGTGGGGATACGGACTTTGCGGCGGAGCGGGACTTTCGTTCCTGATCCGTCGGTTCGAAGTGGCTTTCGAAGGCCGCTACTATTTCGGTTACTCGGACGTTCTGCGGAACGGAACCAAATACCAGGGCAATCCGACCCATTCGCCGCTGGACAACATCAACGTTTCGATGGCCTTCTATTACCGCCTGAGCAAAGAAGGCATCCGCGCCGAGCCGAGCAAGGGCGTCGCGAGACGGATGCAGGAGGCCGAAATGCGCCGGGCCGAAAAACTGATCGAAAAAGCGAAAAAGCACGGGGACAGCCTGGACGCAGCGGGCCTTTCCGCCGACAGTCTGCCGTCCGGACTACGGCAAGCGCTCCCGGACTCCCTGCAACGAATGCTTCCGGACTCCCTGCAGCGGCAAAAACCGGAAAAGCGGAAGACGAAGCGGGAAAAAACGAAAAAGGAGTATCCCGCACCCGCCGGAACGCCCGGACAAACGGCCGGCCAACCGACGGTAAAAGAGACCGAATCGATACAGGAATCACAAAAAACAGATAAAAAATGAACGACCGCATCGAATCCACCCGCCAGCAAAAAATCGGGCGGCAAATCCAACGCGACATCAGCGAAATTTTTTCCAAAGAGGCCGCTTCGCTGCTGTGCGGAGCCATGGTATCGGTAACGCTGGTACGGATGAGTCCGGATTTCGAACTGGCTAAGATTTACCTGAGCATCTTCCCGTTCGAAAAACATGCGGAGGTGATGGCCTCGCTGCAGGAAAACAACTGGCTGATTCGCAAAACGCTCGGCGCGCGGGTCAGGAACCAGTTGCGGCACGTGCCCGAACTGGCCTTCTACATCGACGACTCGCTGGAATACATCAGCGCGATCGACAAACTGCTGAAATAGAAAATCCGGATCATGCCCCGTCTACCGCTCTTTTTCGCACGGCGTTACCTTTTTTCGAAGAAATCGCACTCGGTGATCAATATCGTCTCGGGAGTGAGCGCCTTTTCCGTGGCGATCCCGGTGATGGCGATGGTGATTCTGCTGTCGGTATTCAACGGTTTCGAGGGGCTGATCAAAAGCATGTACCGGTCATTCGACCCGGATATCCGGATCACACCGGTACGGGGCAAGGTATTCCCGATCGACTCGCTGCCGCGTGAACGCTTTCTGGCAATCGACGGAGTGCGGGACGCGGCGTATGCGCTCGAAGACAATGCGGTCTTCGAGTACCGCGACCGGCAGGCTTTCGGCACGATGTGCGGGGTCGATTCGCTCTACCGGCAGGTGGTGCCGCTGGACAGCCTGCGAACCGAAGGCGTATTCCAATTGCAGTTCGGAGATTTCCCGGAAGCCTACGTCGGACAGGGCATGGCCTACGCGCTGGGCATCCGGGTCAACTTGAACAGCCCGATCTCGGTGTACGTCCCCCGGCGCGGGCGGGTTTCGCCGCTGCTGCCGTACAGTTTCTACAAAAAACAGAATATTTTCCCGTCGGGCGTATTCGCGCTGGAAGCCGAAGTGGACGGGAAATACGTGATCGTCCCGCTCCACTTCGCACAGGAACTGCTCGACTATCCGGGACAAGCTTCGTCGGTAGCCATCCGTCTCGAAGCGGACGCTTCGCCGCAGCGGGTGCAGCAACAGATCGGGCAATGGCTCGGCGACGATTACAAAATCCAGTCGCGCTACCAGCAAAAAGAGTCGTTCTACCGCATCATGATGTACGAAAAATGGGGGATCTATTTCATCATCCTGCTGGTACTGGTGATCGCTTCGTTTTCGCTGATCGGTTCGCTGGTAATGCTGATCATCGAAAAACGCAAGGATTCGCAGACGCTCGTCACGATGGGCGCCGATACGAAGCTGCTCCGTAAGATCTTCGTCGCCGAGGGGATGCTGATCTACCTGATCGGCGCCGGCGGCGGATTGCTGCTCGGCGTCGCGCTGGCGCTGGCCCAGCAGCATTTCGGGTTCCTCAAACTCTCCGGAGAGACGTTCCTGATCGACGCCTATCCGGTCGAAGTCCATCCGAGCGACCTGGCGTGGGTAATCGTAACGTTCGTTTCGGTCAGCTACCTGATTTCCGTGCTGACGGTGCGCGCGATGATACCGAAGAAAGAGATAAGTCAGAACCGACCATGATAAAACGATTGATCTGCCTGTTGTGCGTCGCCGTCACGGCGGCCGCCTGCAACCGGCCCCGCAACATACCGGACGAGAAATTGATCGCCATCACCCGCGAGATTTTCCTGGCCAACGCCTACCGCGACTCGCCGAAAAGCGGATTTTCGCAGGCGGACACGGTGGATTTCTACACCCCGATTTTTGAAAAATACGGATACAAACCCTCGGATCTCAGCTACACGATCAACAACCTTTCGCGGCGCAAAAGCGTCCGATTTACGGACATTCTGGAAGAAGTGGCCCGGCGGCTGGATCGGGAAGACTCCCTGATGAAAGCGCGGATCGCCACGCTGGACACCGTCGACAGCCGCACCATGAACCGCTACCGACGCGTCGTCTACTCCGACTCGACCCGGCGGCTCCGGCGCCTGTCCGATCCCGACAAACCGGACATCGTCCTTCCGGTACGTCCGGGACGCTACCAGGTCGCATTCAAGTACGACCTGGACACTTCGAGTCGTAACGGAAACCTCCGCTATACGCACTACCAGTTCGATACGACGGACGGCACGAAAGGCAGTTTCTACTACCTGGGGTATATCAAAGGGGCTCAGAAACAGGAAATTTTCAGTTTCGACGTCACCGATCCGAAAACGAACGAAGTACGGATCAGCCTGGCGACCTCCCCGTCCGACAAGGAAAAAAGCATCGCCCTGCGCATCGACTCGATGACGATCACCTACTTCCTGCCGCTGCGGGAAGCCGCCGATTCGCTGATCCGCGAAATATTCCGGTTCAACCCGAGCCTGGCAGCGTACAACTTACCTTCAAACGCCTCCCATGTCGCAGATAAAAAGGAGATTATCGGCGCACTTTATCCTGACACCACAGGGACTGCTGCGCAACGGGATTCTGTCGTTCGACGCTGACGGCGTCCTACGGGAAATCGCCGCCTCCGACGCGGTCGATTCGCAACAGCGGGTGGAGTTTTTCGGCGGCCTGCTGATCCCTGGCATGGTCAATGCGCATTGCCATCTGGAACTGTCGTACCTGCGCGGCCGGATCGCCCGCGGCTGCGGGTTCGCCGGGTTTGCCGACACGATCGCGCGGGCGCGCAACGAAACCGCCCCGCAACAACGTATCGAAGCGGCCGCTTATTGGAACGCCCGGATGGAACACGACGGCATAGTGGCCGTCGGGGATATTTGCAACGGCACGTCTACGTTCGAGCTGAAACGGAATAGCCGCATCCATTACCACAATTTCATTGAAGGTTTCGGCCTGCGCACGACCGACTTTTCATTCCTACGCCGAATCGCCGCCGAATCGGAAGCGCTCGGACTCTCCGCCTCGGTCACCCCGCACGCCACCTATTCGCTGCAGGACGCCGCGTTCCGGGCGATCGCCGCAGCGGGAAACCCGCTGTCGGTACACTTTATGGAAAGCCGCGGCGAACAGGAACTTTTCGAAGAACGGGGGCCCCTTCACGAACGGAACCTCCGGGAAGGCGTAACGATCGATTTCGCCGGATACGGATCGCCGGCCGGACGCATCGCAGGCTCGGTCCCGAAAGAAAAAAATATGCTGCTGGTGCACAACACGTTCGTCACCGAACAAATCGCAGACACTCTTCAACATCGTTTCGGGAACCGGCTCACATGGGTATTGTGCCCTCGGTCGAACGATTTTATCGAAAGGGCGACGCCTCCCGCCGAGTTACTCCATAGGTTATCGGGGCGGATCGCCGTCGGCACCGACAGCCTCGCGTCGAACGATTCGCTGTCGATGATCGACGAACTGAAAAGGTTCCCGGAAATCCCGCTGCCCGAACGGCTGCAATGGGCCACCCGCAGCGGCGCCGAAGCGCTCGGAATCGACGCATGGGCCGGCAGTTTCGACATAGGCAAACGTCCCGGAGCCGTACTGATCACCGGCATCGACTGGGACACCCTGACCCTGCTGCCGCACGCCGCCAGCCGCCGCATCCTGTAAACCCTTCCCCCAGGCCGTACCGCGCCCCGAATCGTCCGATCGGGACGAACGCGGCGAAAAATTAAGTATTTATACCCATTCAAAATAGGTCTATCCTCTCTGTTCCGTGCTACACATTGGATGTAAATTTGTTACGTGTAAAAATATGCACGTTATCGGACAAGAGTTATGGGGAAATATTTCGATATGCTGATGGAGGATGTCCGCATGAAAGAGGGCCTGACGGCCTGCATGAACTGCGGGATCTGTACGGGAGTCTGCCCCGCGGCCGAGTTTTACAACTACGACCCGCGCCAGATCGTCAACATGGTGCAAACCAAGGACGACGACGCCATCGAAAAGCTGCTCAAAAGCGATACGATCTGGTACTGCGGGGAGTGCATGTCGTGCCGCCCGCGCTGCCCGCGCGGCAATACGCCCGGATATATCATCCAGTCGCTGCGCACGCTGTCGCAAAAACTCGGTTTCTTCACCGAGTCCGAGAAAGGACGCCAGCAACTGGCCATCAAACGCACCATCGGGCAGAATATCCTGACGTCGGGTTACTGCGTCAAGCCGAATTTCGTCGATCCGGATCTACATCCCGAACAGGGGCCGGTATGGCGGTGGATCCACGACAACGACAAAGACGTCTTCGAACGTTTCGGCGACAACTACTGCAAGGTAGGCGTCGGAGCCGGACGCAAGATCGACGACCGCAGCATGGAGGAGATCCGCAGCATTTTCGAAGTGACCGGGGGTATGCGTTTTTTCGAAAACATCGAAACGTGCTCGGATAAAAAAGCGAAGGAAATGGGATACGAAAAAGCCGGGGACGACTATTTCCACGACGTATTCACGACTAACAGCGGCCAACACTCCGGAAAATAAGAGGCCGAAACAAAAAACGAACGCGATGAAAACACCCTGGAAAGAGTATCAGAAACAGATCGCCGACAACGATTACTACTATGCGCGCAGTTGCATCCGGCAGAATTTTTTTCCCGGATCGGAAGCGGCCTTTTTAAATATCCTGCGCAACGACCTGGGTCGGGACATCCACGAAGACCCGCGTCACACCTCCTGCACCGGCATCGGCTACCATACCGACATCGTGCCGCTCGAAACGATCATGACGGTCGTGGCGCGGCAGTTCTCGCTGATGACCGAATCGGGGTACGAGAATTTCGTCCCGTCGTGCATCACGTCGTTCGGCATCTATTCCGAAGCGCTCGAAATGTGGCACGACTTCCCGGAACTGGAAGAGAAGGCCCGCGACTACCTTTATAAAGCTACCGGCCGCGAATTCAAAAAGCCGAAAAACCTGGCGCACACGTCCGACGTGATTTTCCACCACCGCGAAGAGATCGCCGCGAAAGCCAAACACAAATTGGTCAACGTCGAAACCGGAAAACCGCTGCGCGGCGTCGAACACATCGGCTGCCACTATGCGAAGATTTTCCCGAAGGTCGGTATCGGCGGATCGGAATTCCCGTACGTGCTGGCCGGAATGATTGAGGCGTGGGGCGGCGAAGTGGTCGACTATCCGGAGCGGCGGCACTGCTGCGGATTCGGATTCCGCAATTACCTGGTGATGGCCAACCGCGGCTATTCGGTCGCCAACTCCAAGAAAAAGTTCGAATCGATGGCCCCGTACAAGCCCGACTTCATCCTGGCCAACTGCCCGGGCTGCGCGATGTTCCTCGACAAATGGCAATACACGATCTCCGAAATGGAGGGAACGTTTTACGGGCAGGACAACCGCGGCATCCCCGTGCTGACCTACGAAGAGCTGGCCGGGCTGGTGCTCGGATACGATCCCTGGGAACTCGGTATGCAGATGCATCAGGTTGCCGTCGAACCGCTGCTCGACAAGATGGGCGTCCAGTACGACCCGTCGGCGAAATACCTCGGCAAAAATGGAAAATACATCGGGCAACCGGCCCCCGCGGCGATTGGAAGCTACACGAAAAACATACTGTAACGGATTATGGGAAAAAAGGTAATTATCATCGGCGGAGGCGTCGCAGGTATGCAGACGGCCATTACGCTCAGCAAACTGGGCATCAGCCCGGTGATTATCGAGAGAGAGGAGACGATCGGCGGCAAGTTGAACCGCTGGGACCGGCTCTTTCCGACCATGACCCCCGCGAGCGAAGTACTCGGATCGCTTCGCGAACAGGTCGACGCTTCCGGCGCCGAAATCCTCACGTCCCGGGAGGTGAAGGAGATCGGACAGGAGGGTAAAAACGTAACGCTGAACGACGGCACCCGGCTTCGCTCCGACGCGGTGGTCGTCACTTCGGGTTTCGACCTTTTCCCGGCCGAACTGAAAGAGGAGTACGGTTATAAAATCTACGACAACGTATATACGACGGTAGACGTCGAACGGATGTTCCGCAACGGCGGCATCCGCACGGCCGACGGCCGGATACCGAAGACGATCGCCTTTCTGCATTGCGTCGGATCGCGCGACGAGAAGGTGAACCAGCGCCACTGCTCGCGGGTCTGCTGCATCACCGGCGTCAAACAGGCGATCGAAATGAAACAGGCGATCCCCGACGCCGAGGTATACAGCTTTTACATGGACATGCGAATGTTCGGCCCCGGCTACGAGGAACTCTACCGGCAGGCGCAGCAGGAGTTCAATATCCATTTCATCCGCGGCCGCATCTCCGAGGCGAGCCAAACGATCGACAACCGAGTGCAGATCAAGGCCGAAGACACGCTGATCGGCCTGCCGCTGAAAATGACCGTCGACATGCTGGTGCTGATCGTCGGCATGAAAGCCGGAGCATGCAACCTGCAGTGGAGCCGCTGCAACGGCGTCGACCTATACCCCAGCGGATTCGTCAAGCCGAAAGATCAGTTTACCGGAAGCGTCGACTCGGGGTCGCCGCATATCTTCTATGCCGGAACGATCACGGCGCCGAAAAACATCGGGGAGTCGATCAACGAAGCCGTCGCCGCCGCACACCGGGTGGCCGAATCGCTAAAAGAATAACGCCATGAACTGGGGATTTTCCATCAGCCAAACGCGCGGCGTAGACATCGACCGCAACGACATGCAGTACTCCCGCCGGCTGCTGGCCGAACATCCGGAACTACAGACCTGCATCGCGTGCGGCAACTGTACGGCGACCTGTACGGCCGGCAATCTGACCAAGTTCAACGTGCGTAAACTGCAAACGCTGGTGCGGCGCGGCGAATACCGCGGCATCCGCGAAGAACTGGCCAAATGTATGCTGTGCGGCAAATGCCGGCTGGTCTGCCCGCGCGGAATCAACATCCGGCAATTGGTGCTGACTCTGAAAAAAGAGGTGCCCGAAAAGTAACGGACCGTTTCCGCGAACCCGGACGAAGAAAAACGAAGTTGTAAACAACCGCACGCGGTACCGCGTGCACCGTTATCGGAATAAAACATGGAGCATTTCAGACTATTCGTCTTGCCGTTCTGGCTGGGAGCCTTCTTCCTGCTGGTAACGCTTCTGTATAAATATATCGGCTGGTTCGTCGGACTGACCGCGGCGGAGCGCCGTCTGTTCGTCCGGTCGCTGTTCACCCGCTCGACGTTCCGCTCGGTCGGGGAGGTTATCAGCGAATCGCTGCTGCACCGCAAGATATGGCGCACCAACAAACTGCTGGGTTACATGCACACCAGTTTCGCGCTGGGATGGTTTCTGCTGATCCTGACCGGCTGGATCGAAACGCTGGTCTACTTCAAGGGCGAAAACGTTCCGCTGTACGTCGATATCTTCTTCTCTTATTACGTACACCCTATTTTCGAGCATAATTTCAATTTCTCGCTGATCAAAGACGCGCTGCTGCTGCTGATCCTGATCGGTATCGGCCTGGCGCTGTTCAAACGAATCCGTTCGCGGATGATGGGTATGCGCCGAACGACCCGGCATACGCCGGGCGACCGGATCGCCCTGTCGGCGCTGTGGCTGATCTTCCCGGCCCGGCTGCTGGCCGAGAGCATGACCAGCGGCGTAATCTGGAAATTCGGCGGCATCGTATGGGCGCTCGGCGAAGAGCACCACCTGATTCCCCCGGGAGTCGGCTGCGGCAGCTTCCTGACCAATTCGACCGGCGAACTGCTGGCCCGCATACTGCCGCCCGACGTGCTGATGGCCGGCGAACTGCCGACCTGGTGGTTCTACTCGATCACGCTGGGCGTCTTTTTCGTCGCGCTGCCGTTTTCGCGCTATATGCATATTTTTACCGAGATTCCGCTGATTTTCCTACGAAACGCGGGGCTGCGCAGCAAAGAAAAACCGTCGAGCTACGACCATTTCCAGACCAACGCCTGCTCGCGCTGCGGCATCTGCATCGACCCCTGCCAGTTGCAACGGGCCGCCGGGATCAACGGCGTGCAGTCGGTCTACTTCCTGCGCGACCTGCGGAGCGGCAACCTGACCGATGCGGTGGCCAACAACTGCCTGATGTGCGGTCGCTGCGAACAGGCCTGCCCGGTCGGCATCGAACAAAATACGCTGCGGCTGAACAGCCGCCAGCGGACGGCCGTACCGGTCGGCGAAAACCGTTACGGATATATCCGGGGAATCGACCGTTCGCAGGGAAACGGCAAAGTCGGCTACTTCGCCGGCTGCATGACGCTGCTGACCCCGAAGATCCTCCGCGCGATGGACGACATTTTCAAAGCGTCCGGCGATGAAGTGTGGTGGGCCGACAAAGAGGGAGGCGTATGCTGTGGCAGACCGTTGAAGCTCTCGGGCGAAGTGGACGCCGCACGGAAAATGATGGAATACAATACGGAACTTTTCCGCCAGCACGGCATCGAAACGCTGGTTACTTCGTGTCCGATCTGCCTGCGCGTTTTCCGCGAAGACTACCGGCTGGAAGGCATCGAGGTGCTGCACCATTCGGAGTACATCCAGCGATTGTTGAAAGCGCACCGGATCGACCCGAAAATCGGCGACCTGAATTTCACTTACCACGACCCCTGCGAGCTGGGACGCGGTTCAGGCATTTACGACGCTCCGCGCGAAGTGATCGCCGCAGTCGGTCGGCTGACCGAAGTGGCCGAAAATCGTGAAAAAGCGCTCTGCTGCGGTTCGAGCCTGGCGAACATCGCCATCGACGACGACGGACAGCGGAAAATCGGCGAAAGCGTCGCGGCAGCCTTTGCCGCCACCGGGGCCGATGCGGTCGTCACGGCCTGTCCGCTGTGCAAGAAAGGAATCGCCCGGGGCAATTCGATGCCTGTTTACGATCTTGCGGAAATCGTCGCCCAAGCATTATGATACCGGACGTTCCGGAGGATGCTGCGACAGGCGGCAGGAGTCTCCCCCCGTTACGAATCCGTCCCGACACTGTAAAACTTAAAAAAGAATATCGTCTCGCCTCGAGCGGAACTTTTTCATTCACCGCCGTACGGATAACTCGATCACGCTGTCGATTTCGTCGGCCGGTATCCCGGACAAATCCAGCGACACGGAGTCTGTGGCCACCGAAAAAGGCACTTCCGCCCGATCCGCAAAACGAACGGCCGAACGGACGACACCGCCGGTCAGCGGCAGGGAAAGCGTATCGCCGTCGCGTCGGAGAACATGCACGAAGAGCCGGTCGCCTTTGCGGGTGGAAACGCCCCACGCACCGGGAGCGATCTCTCCGGCCCGGGTTCCGTAGACGGTCTCCCCGTAAGTTTTCATCCACCGGCCGACTTCCCGGAGCCTTTCGAGGGAAGCCTGCGGTATCTCGCCGTCCGGCTGCGGGCCGACGTTCAGCAACAGATTAGCGTTACGTCCGGCGGCATTGACCAGCAGATGGATCAACGCAGCGACTGACTTATAGTTCCGGTCGGTAATGCTGTAACCCCATGTCCCGTTCATCGTCGCGCAGGTTTCCAGCGGCAAGGCGCTGATCGTCTGCCCAGCCGAGTGCCCGGCGGTATTCTGTCCCGGAAGATCCTGCTCGAACGCTTGAAAATCCTCTCCGGGGAACGGTTCGCGATGGTGATTGTTCCCGACCAAACAGCCGGGTTGCAACCGGTGGATCGTCGCGTAAATTTTATCCAGTTGCCAGTCGGCGTCCGCCTTGTCCCACCAACCGTCGAACCAAACGGCTCCGACCGGCCCGTACCCGGTCAGCAGTTCGGTCAGTTGGTTATTCATGAAACCGAGGTAATCGTTCCAATCCCCGTGAGCCGTACGCCCGGTACCCTGCCCCGTAGTGCCCAACGGATAGTAATCTTCGCGCGTCCAGTCGAGCAATGAATAATAGAAATGCAGCCGGATCCCCTGTTTGCGGCACTCTTTCGCCAGTTCCCTGACAACGTCCCGTCCGTAAGGGGTGGCTTCGACGATGTTGTAATCCGAATACCGGGTGCCGAACATCGAGAAACCGTCGTGATGGCGCGAGGTAATGCAGATGTATTTCATGCCGGCATCTTTAGCTGCCTGCACCCACGCCTTCGCATCGAATTTCGACGGGTAAAATCCTCCCGCCAGTTTCGCATACTCGCGGCAATCGATGTTTTTGTTCGTCATCGCCCATTCGCCGTCGCCAAGCATACTGTAAATGCCCCAATGGATAAACATCCCGAAACGGCTATCCTGAAACGCTTCCCGGCTGCGGAGATTCTCCGGCGCGGGCTGGTAACCGGACTGCGCGGCCAGCCGGCCGGCCCCCAGCCATAAAACGGCAAACAAGCAAACGTATTTCATGGGCGTATTCCTTAGTTTTATAAAAAACAATAACAAATATTAATGAAGTATAAATTTTAATATACAGAAATACACCCCCTTACAGATTACCTGTTCCGGAAGAAACCACCGTAACCTTAATCTTATCGATCCGTCTGCCGTCCATCTCTTCGACTTGCAGAACCAGATCGCGGCAGGTCAGCGTTTCGCCCCGGTGCAGAAAATCCTTCCGGATCTCCAGCATCAGCCCGGCGATCGTCTCCGCGCCGCCTTTCATGGCGTCGAGATAATCGTCGTCCAATTCCAACACTTCGAGGAAATCATTGATATGGGTTTTACCGTCGAACAGGTACGTATTCGGAGAGAGCTTCGTATAAAAAGCCTGATCGCGGTCGGATTCGTCCGAAATTTCGCCGACGATCTCCTCTAGGATATCTTCCAACGACAGCAACCCCATCGTGGAACCGTACTCGTCGACCACGATCGCCATGTGGATCTTGCTGTCCCGGAACTCCTCGAGCAATTCGTTGATTTTCTTGTGCTCCGGCACGAAATAAGGCTTGCGGATCAGATTCTGCCACTCGAAATCCCGCTCGTGCGAGACATACGACAGCATATCTTTTACATATAGCACCCCTTTGATATGATCGATACTCTCTTCGTAGACGGGAATCCGCGAGAAACCGGACGAAACGATCGTCTCGCGCACCCGATCGAAATCGGCCTCGATGTCGAGCGAAACGATGTCCAGACGGGGTTTCATGATCTCCACCACTTCGGTATGAACGAAATCCACGATCTCGGACAGCATCCGCTTCTCCTCGGCGCTCTGTCCGGAGGTCATCTCGATCGCATTCGACAGTTCGTCGATCGAAATGTTCTCCCGCTTCCGCGTCACGCTCCGGTTGATATAACCGCCCGAACGAATCAGCAAGAACGAAACCGGCCTGAACAGCGCCTTGAGCAACAGCAACGGTACGGCCATCATCCGCGCGATACGCACCGGATGGTACGATGCGAGAATTTTCGGCATGATCTCTCCGAACAGCAGCAACAGGAACGTAACGATCACCATCTTCACGACGAACTCCAGCCCCGCGGCGCCGGCGAACCCGACCAGCGAGTCGATCAGTCCGTTGGACAGGATCACGATGCAGATATTGACCAGGTTATTGACGACCAGAATCGTCGCCAACAGATACTCGTCCGCCGACAGCAACCGCAGGATCGCATTGCTCCTACGATCCGGGCTGTTCTTCAGCCGGACGACATCCCGCGGCGAAAGGGAGAAAAAAGCGGTTTCAGAAGCCGAAACCGACGCCGAAACGCCCAGCAACAGAATTACGATCAGCAGGATCACGGAATCCTGCAGCGTAAACGGGTTGAACGTCACGGCCTGGATAAAACACGCTGTCAAAATTACAGATATTTAGCCGGCCCGATCCATAACCGGAACGGCTTAGTCAAACAACGAACTGCTCTGCCCCTTGTCGCTCTGCTGTGCGGAATCGTCTTTCAACACGACCCTCGCACTGCGGTTACCTTCCGCCGAAGTGTCTTTGACGAACTTGATATTCCGACGAACGAAGGCGGGACGGTTCTCCAGTTCTTCGATATCGATATCGGAACCTTCGTCCTTCTTGGATTCGATGGCAGGTTGCGAAACCGGCGCGCTGAACGGTTTGGGCTGCGGTCTCGGCGGAACCGGGACGGGACGGTTCGGCACGATCCGGCGGGCGGCATCGGGCTGCCCCCCCGGCGCGGCGGACACCGGACGCACGGACGGCTCATGCGGCACGAACGCCGGTTTTTCGGCCGGTTCGGGCGACTCGACAACCGGTTCGCCGGCAACCGCATCGTTCTCCGACTCGCCGCGAACGTTCGCCTTGCGAAGCGAATCCTTGTAATCCTGCAGAGGCGAATAGCTGACCATGTTCATCTGCGCATAATCGAATCCGGTCGCGATGATCGTCACCTCGATATCCTGTCCGAGAGCGTCGTCCTTACCGGCTCCCCAAATAATATCGGCGTTGTTCCCGGCGCGTTCCTGAATGTACTCGGTAATCATATAGGTCTCCTCGAGCGTGATCTCTTCGTCGCCCGAGGTGATGTTGATCAAGATATTTTTCGCCCCGGCGATGTCGTTGTGGTTCAGCAACGGGGACTCCAGCGCCATGTTGGCCACCTTCATCGCCCGGTCTTCGCCGGAAGCGCGGCCCGAACCCATCAACGCTACGCCGCTGTCGCTCATCACGGTCTGCACATCGGCGAAATCGACGTTCACCGTATTTTCGCGCGTAATCACCTCGGCGATCCCGCGGGCTGCGGTAGCCAAAATATCATCGGCCTTGCCGAACGCCTCGGTCAGCGTCAGCTTGCCGAAGATCTCCTGAATGTTCTCGTTGTTGATCAGCAGCAGCGAATCGACGCAGCCGCGCAGCTCCTCGATCCCCTGCTGGGCCTGCCGCATCCGTTTCGGACCCTCGGTCTTGAACGGAAGAGTCACGATGGCCACCGTCAGGATACCCAGCTCCTTGGCGGCCCGGGCGATCACCGGCGCCGCGCCGGTTCCGGTTCCACCGCCCATACCGGCCGTAATGAAGACCATCTTGGTGCCTTCGCGCTTGTAAATCTCGATGATCTCGTCGAGGCTCTCCAAAGCCGCCTGTCGTCCTTTTTCCGGATTGTTGCCGGCGCCCAGGCCGTTCTGTCCGAGACGCACCTTTACCGGGACGGGACTGTTGCGCAGCGCCTGCGGATCGGTATTGCACACCATGAACGAAACGTCGGCGATCTCCAGCTCGAACATGTGGTTGACGGCATTGCTACCGCCGCCGCCGACACCCGTAACCATGATGATCGAAGGCGACAGCTTCGGAATTTCAAAATCGATTATATCTTTTACGTCAGACATATACTAAATCTTTTACGCTTTTCACACTCGTTCCATTACGACCGACGCGGGCCGAAACCGATCCGCCCGCGCCGATAAACCTAAATCTCGTTATCTTCAATCTCCTCGTCAAACATGTTGATCACTTTCTCCCTGAGCTTCGAGAACAATCCCGGCTTGCGCTTGGGTTTGTATTCCGGTTCGTAAGCGTCGTCCTGCAACCCGGCGCCTTCCTCTTCGTGCGGCCGGCTCCCGCTCCGGTAAAAATCGTTCAACTTCCGCTTGACCGGCGAAGCGGGCTCGGTAACCGGCTTTTCCTCCCTTGCCGGACGAACGACCTGCTGTTTCGACCGGGAAGTCTTGTTCTGGGCCCGTTCGTCGAATGCCCGCGCCAGGATGCCGACGGCAGTCGCCATGGCCGGCTGTCCGGCCGTTTCGAGACTCTCCCCGTCGAGCGTGCTCTCCGCCCCCGCTACGCGGGCATCCATCCCGGTGTAACTTTTAAACAAGGTTTCGACATGCTTCAACTGCGCGCCTCCTCCGGTCAGCACCACCCCGGCGGCAAGCCGATCCTGAAACCCGGATTTTTTCAGTTCCTCGACCACGAAGTCGATGATGTCGAGCATCCTCGCCTCGATGATCGCCGCCAGATTCTGAGACGAAATCTCTTTCGACGCCTTCGCGCTCAGTCCCGGCGTGGTAATGTATTTGTCGGGCTGCGCCGCATCGCGCATGGCTTCCCCGTAACGGGTCTTCAGGTTCTCGACATGCTTTTCGAGAATCCCGTACGAGCGGATATCCTTGTTGATCACGTTGCCGCCCATCGGGATGATCCCTACGTGACGGATGATATTTTTCTGATAAACGACCACGTCCGTCGTCCCCGCTCCGATATCCACCACGGCGACTCCTTCCTCCTTTTCGTCGGGCGTCAGCACGGCCTCGGCCGAAGCGATCGCATTCAGGAAAAGCCCGAGCGGAACGATATCCACCCGTTTGAGGGCCATCTCCAACCGGTTGATCGCGACCGAATCGCCCAATATGATGTTGAACGTCGACGCCAGTTTGTTGCCGAACGTCCCGACCGGATTGGCCGTCTCCTCCTCGTCGTCGACAATGTAGTTCTGCGGAATGATCTGCAAGATTTTCTCCCCTTCGGGAGCCGGAACGTTGCGCATACTGTCGTGCAACTGGCGGACGTCCTCCTGGCGGATCTCCCCGCCGCGGCTGGCAAATACGTAATAGGGCTGCTTTACGCTGCGGATGTGCTGTCCCGATATACCGGCATAGGCTTCGGTGATCCGGATTCCCTGGCGCTCTCCGATCGCATCGACGGCCTCCTTGATGCTTCTGGAAACCAGGTCGATATTTTTGATTTCGCCGCGGATCATCCCCGCCCCCTGCACGGCGGAAACTTCCCGGTCGATAACCCGAATCCGGCCGTCCTCGCCTTTCGTGCCGATCATCGCGACCACGGTATTCGTCCCTAAATCGATTGCAACAATATAATCCCCGTTTTCCACTTTCATTCCTGTTTATTCGATGCAGACAATCTGATCTTTATATTTCAAATTTATGTAGCTACAACAATTCCACCCCTCGTAGGCGACGGCATGCCGGTAAAAACTCAATAACTTTGCCAGTTTCTGTTCGTAACCGTCGACGCTGCCGAGCATGATCACCTGGTCGCCCGCCCTGGGCACGATCTCGATATCAGGATCGTACCCGTCCCCGGCCTGCGAGCCGACGACATGAACCTGAACGATAAACGCTTTCCAGAAGTCGTCACTATCCACGAATTTCACAAAATTAATCAGTTTCACCAAAAACGAGTAATTTTTCTGCACTTTTTTTTCGGGATTTCCGGCGAACCGGTCGAGCGGGCCGACATAGTCCGGTTTGAACGGGAACGGCACATAACCGGTAACCACCGGAACATAGACCACGAAATAGCGCTGCTGCGGCAGGACATAGCCGTCGTCGGTCACGTAGAAATTGTACCCGTTTTGCGTATTGAACCGCACCACCGGACGCCGTTGCGTCAATTCCACGTTCAGCCGCCCATCCATCGAAGTGTAGACGCGGGCCGTGCGGACGAACCCGCGCCGCCGGACGAAACGCTCCAGTTCGAGGGTATTGATCGACGACAGTTCGGTTCCGACCAACTTCATCTTTTCGGCTGCGAACCACGCCCTGACCATCGCCGGCGTAATGAAATTCCGCTCGGCGCTGTCCAGCACCGTCACCCGTACCTCCCGGCACAACTGTTCCTTTTTCCGCTGCGACGTATATCGCAACGAAAACGACAGGTAGACCGCAAGCAGCGTCCACGTCAGCAGATTCAGGGTGATAACCAGCGACCGTTTCACGATTCTCCGTTTTATCGGGTTCTTATTTTTCTGCGAATAAACCGGCGATCTGCGTGCAGAAGCGGTCGATATCGCCCGCCCCGAACGTCACCAGCAATTCCGGGTTCTTCGATTTCAGCACGTCCGTCAGATCCTTCTTGCGGACGACCCGTGCCGGACAACCGATCAGCGGCAGCAGCATTTCGGAAGCCACCCCTTCGATCGGCTCCTCGCGCGCCGGATAGATCGGCAGCAGCAACACCTCGTCGCACAAAGACAACGCCTCGGCGAACTCCCGGTAAAAATCGCGCGTCCGGGTGTACAGGTGCGGCTGGAACACCACCGTCAGCTTCCGCGCCGGGAACATCTCCCTGACCGACGTGATCGCGGCCCGCAGTTCGTTCGGATGGTGCGCGTAATCGTCCATATAAATATGCTTCGGCGTATTGACGTAAAAATCAAACCGGCGCTTCACGCCGCTGAACGACGCGATCGCGACCCGCAGCTTCGCTTCGTCGAACCCGGCCACCCACAGCATCGCCGCCGCCGCCACGCAATTTTCGACATTCACCCATCCCGGAACGCCCGGCGTGCAATCCCGGATCACGCGGTCGGGACAAACAAGGTCGAACGTGTGCCGCCCGTCCGGCTCAAGCCGGATGCGGTCGGCGTAAAAGTCGCAGGGCGTATCGTATGCATACCGGTAAACCCGGATTCGGTCGTTACGGATATCCAGTTCGACCCCCTGTTTGAGAATCAGCGCGCCGCCCGGTCTGATCTGCCCGACAAACTCCGAAAAAGCCTCTTTGACCGCTTCGTGCGTCCCGTAAATGTCGAGATGGTCGGCATCGACCGCCGTCACGACCGCGACGTCCGGATAGAGCTGCAGAAACGACCGATCGAACTCGTCGGCCTCGACGACCAACCGTTCCCCCGGGCCGAGCACCAGGTTACTACCGAAATTCTTGGAAATCCCGCCGAGAAAAGCGCTGCCGCCGCCCCCGGCCTCGCGATCGAACCACGCGGCCATCGTACTGGTCGTCGTCTTGCCGTGCGTTCCGGCGACGGCCATCAGGTATTTCCCCTCGGCCATCACGCCGAGCATCCGCGAACGCTTGACGATCTCGAATCCTCCATCCCGGAAAAATCCGAACTGCAAACTATCGGACGGGATCGCCGGCGTATAAACCACCAGCGTATCGGCCTTGTCCCGAAACGGCTCCGGAATCGTATCCGCCTCGTCCTCATAAGTAACGGTCGCTCCTTCGCACTCCAATGCCCGGGTCAGTTCCGACGCGGTGCGGTCGTATCCGGCCACCTGTTTCCCCTCGTGCAGGAAATAACGTGCCAGGGCGCTCATCCCGATCCCTCCGATTCCTAAAAAATATACTTTACTAAAGTTCATTATTTCCCGTTTACAACATCCATAACTTCATTCACAACCCGATCTGCGGAATCGCCGATCCCTAAAGTCAATATATTACGCTCCATTTCAGCGAGTTGCTTCGGATCGGCCAACAATTCCTCCACGACCGGAAAAACTCCGTTCACCGCATCTCGGTCGGGAATCATCCGGGCGGCCTGCTTCCCGACGAGAGCCATCGCATTTTTGGTCTGGTGATCCTCGGCCACATTCGGCGACGGCACGAAGATCGTCGGCCGGCCGATCAGGCACAGTTCCGAAACGGTACAGGCTCCGGCCCGCGCCACGACGATGTCGGCCGCAGCATAGGCCAGATCCATCCGGTCGATAAAAGCCCCGCGCCAGATACCCCGGTCGGAGCGCCCCTGCATAAACTTCGTCATCTCCCGTTCGTAATATTTACCGGTCTGCCAAATCACCTGTATCTTCCCTTCGGCAACGATCCGATCCACGTTGGCTTTCATCATTTCGTTCAGCGTCCGGGTACCGAGGCTGCCGCCGACGACCAGCGTCACCGGCTTGCCCTCTTCCAAACCGAAATGCCGAAGCGCCTCCGCGCGCAGATCCGGATTGCGCCAAAAACGCCCCCGGAGCGGATTGCCCGTCAGGACGATCTTCTCTTTCGGGAAAAAGCGTTCCATCCCTTCGTAAGCCACGCAGATACGCCTGACGCGCGAGGACAGCATCTTATTGGTCATGCCCGCATAGGAGTTCTGCTCCTGAATCAGCGTCGGAATTCCCATCCGCTGCGCGGACCACAGCACCGGCGCGCTGGCATACCCGCCGAAGCCGACCGCTACGTCGGCCCCGAATTTTTTGACGATTCGCCGGGCGCGCAGCACCGACCGCACGACCTTGAACGGAACGGCCAGGTTTTTCGGCGTCAGCCGCCGCTGCAATCCCGCGACGGGCAGCCCCTCGATCCGGTAGCCCAGCTCCGGGATTTTCTCCATTTCCATCTTCCCTTCGGCGCCGACAAAAAGGATTTCGACGCCGTCGCCGAGCCGCCGCTTCAGCGCTTCGGCCACCGCAACCGCCGGATAGATATGCCCTCCGGTACCTCCTCCGCTCAGTATGACTTTTAATTTCCGATCCATATTTTCAAACACAACATCAATGATCCGATATTCGCCGCAAAAACGGCCGCCCGTTCCGCTACTCCAGTAACGACTCTTTTCTCGGCCGATCCAGCGACTCTTCCTTCACCTGTCGGCTGATCCCGAGAATCAGGCCGAGCGCCAGGCAGGTAAACACGATCGACGAACCGCCCAGGCTGACCAGCGGCAGCGTCTGCCCGGTCACCGGGAACAGGCACACCGAAACCAGCATGTTACAGATTGCCTGGAACGTAATCATCAGGCAAAGCCCCAGCACCAGCAATCCCGGAAACGCCGTCCCGCAACGCCGGAACGTAACGATCCCACGGAAGAAAATACACAGGTACAGGAAAAGCATCAGCGACGCTCCGATCAGCCCGTACTCTTCGACGATAAAGGCATACGCGAAATCCGAATAGGAGTGCGGCAGGTTCGACCGCTGCGTACTGTTTCCGGGCCCTTTGCCCATCAATCCGCCCGAAGCGATCGCGATCCGGGCCTGCTCCTGCTGCAGGTCGTCGTCTTCGCCCTGCGCTTTGACTTGCTCGGTCTTACTCATCATATCCCCGATCCCAAGCCGGTTGACCCACGTATGCGACCGCCCGATATTGAAGGCGTACATCACCGACACGGCGCAAACCATCGTCACGAACACCAGCGCGACCAGCCGCCACAACTCCCGCACGCGGACACGCCCGACATAGAGCATGATCAGACAGGTGCAGAACGTGATCGCCGCCGTCGAAAAATTGGAAATAAAAATCGCGGCGCAGGCGATCACGATCGGCCCCAGAACGGGGATCGTGATATTGGTCAGTATATTGAAATTCTTGTCCGGATTTTTACGCCACCCGCGCAGCGTCAGCGCAGGCAGCAGCGGCATACGGTGAATGTTTGTTTGCCGCTTGGCCAACTGCCGCGCCAGGATCGCGATCAGCGCGATCCGCAGGAAATCCGAAGGCTGGAACGTCACGCCGATCAGCGGGATGCGGATCCACCGCGAAGCGCTATTCAGGTTGACTCCAACGAAGAAGGTCAACAGCATGAACAGCAGCGCCGTAACGAAAACGAACGACAGAAAGCGCGGACGCGCGTAACGCTGGTAATCGATCCGGTGCACGGCGATCATCGCGGCGAACCCCAGCACGATGAACTTCAACTGCTGCAGGAAATAGTGCGCCGTATCCCCGCCGGCCTTACGGTAAGCCATCGACGCGGTCGACGAATAGATCACCAGCAGCGACGCGATCGACAGGATCGCAATGATCACCCACAGTACGCGGTCGCCGCTGAAAAAGCGGTCGAAAAAGCCCTGCTGTTCGTTGTGCGGTTCGTCCGGTTGCATGATCGTCGTTTTTTCGGTTTTATCGATACGTTATCGTTGCGCGGCGGCGACCCACTCTTTGAACTGCCGTCCGCGGTCTTCGTAATTTTTAAACAGGTCGAAACTGGCGCAGGCCGGCGACAGCAGTACCACATCGCCCGTTCCGGCGTTCCGGCGGGCGGCCGCCATCGCCTCGTCCAGCGAATGGGTATCGACAATCTTCCCGATCCGACCATCGAAAGCCTTCAGCAACTTACCGTTATCGACGCCCATGCAGACCAGCGTCTTGACTTTCGCCTCCGCCAACTCGTAAAGCCGCGCATAGTCGTTCCCTTTATCGGTTCCGCCGGCGATCCACACCACCGGACGGGTCATGCTCTCCAGCGCGTACCACACCGAATCGACGTTGGTCGCTTTCGAATCGTTGACGTAGGTCACGCCGTCGATCTCCCCGCACTTTTCGAGGCGGTGCTCGACCCCTTCGAACGCCCTGAGCGTCCGGCATATCGCATCCGGCCCGACCCCGGCCGACAAGGCCGCCAGCGAAGCGGCCATCGCATTATAAGTATTATGCATTCCCTTAATTTTCAATTCCGCAACCGGAATCTCCACCCGTTTCCCGGCAACTTCCGCACGGATCACGCCATCGGTCAGCATCGCCGCGCATCCGTCGCAGGTTTTCACGCTGAACGGCAGGGTTTGCATCCCGAGCGGATGCTTCGGCAGGTTTCCGAGCGTCAGCGGATCGTCGGCGCAATAAATAAAACGGTCTTCCGGTCGCTGATTCCGCAGGATACGGAACTTGCTGTCCACGTAATTCTGCAACTCGTAATCGTACCGGTCGAGGTGATCGGGCGTAATATTCATCAGCACGCCGATATCGGCCCGGAAATCGTAACAGCCGTCCAACTGGAAACTGCTCAGTTCGATCACGTACCAATCGTAATTGCCGGTGGCCACCGCCAGCGCGAAACTTTCGCCGATATTTCCGGCCAGGCCGACGTTCACGCCGGCCTGCCGCAAAATCTCGTAGGTCAGCGTCGTCGTCGTCGTCTTGCCGTTGCTGCCGGTGATGCAGATCGTTCGCGCAGAGGTATAAGCCCCCGCAAACTCGATTTCAGAAATAACCGGGATTCCCCGCTCCCGGACGGCCTTCACCATCGGAGCCTTGTCCGGAATTCCCGGGCTTTTCACGACTTTGTCGGCCGACAGGATTTTACCGGCCGTATGCCGTCCCTCCTCATAAGGAATATCCCATTTCTCCAGCAGTTCCCTGTACTTCGGAGCGATACTCCCCCTATCCGACAGAAACACGTCGAATCCTTTTACGCGCGCCAGCACCGCCGACCCGCAACCGCTCTCGCCTCCTCCCAATACCACGATCCTCTGCATCGTTATCTGATTTTAAGCGTTACCAACGTGATGGCGGCCAGCAGCAACTGCACGATCCAGAAACGCACGACGATTTTCGATTCGAAGTAACCTTTCTTCTGGAAATGGTGGTGCAGCGGCGACATCAGAAAAATGCGCCGGCCTTCGCCGTACCGTTTTTTCGTATATTTGAAATAGGTGACCTGCATGATGACCGACAGGCTTTCGATGAAAAAAATCCCGCACAGGATCGGCAGCAGCAACTCCTTGCGGATCAGCAGCGCGAATACGGCAATGATTCCGCCGATCGCCAAACTGCCGGTATCGCCCATGAAGACCTGCGCCGGATAACAGTTGTACCACAAAAAGCCGAACAGCGCCCCGGCAAACGCCGCCGCATAGACGATCAGCTCCCCGCTCATCGGTATATACATGATATTCAGGTAATCGGCGTAAATGACGTTCCCCGACAGGTAGGCCAGTATCCCGAGCGTGACGACGATCGTCGCCGACACGCCGGAAGCCAGCCCATCGAGCCCGTCGGTCAGATTCGCGCCGTTCGAGACGGCGGTAATGACCAGCGTAGCGATCACGACGTATACCAGCCACGTCCACAGGTCGGCCCGCTCGCTGTCGCCCGGCACCAGCCAGTGGTAATTGAATTCGTTGTTCTTGACGAACGGGATCGTCGTATTGACGGTTTTTTCGGCCGGCGCCATATAGACCGCGCTGCGCTGCCCGTTGTCGTTGACATATTCCACATGCGCGCGCGGCGCGTTTCTGTCCAGTTTCTCCTTGGTCACGATCTGCGGGCTGAGCCACATCGCGCAACCGACGATCAGTCCGAGACCGACCTGCCCGACGATCTTGTACCGGCCGCTGAGCCCTTCCTTGTTCTTGCGAAACACCTTGATGTAGTCGTCCAGGAAACCGATCAATCCGAGCCAGACGGTCGAAACGATCATCAGCCGCGTATAAACGTTGGTCAGGTCGCCGAACAACAGCGTCGGGATCAGAATCGAAATCAGGATAATAACGCCGCCCATCGTCGGCGTTCCGCGTTTCTGCAACTGTCCTTCGAGGCCGAGGTTGCGCACCTCCTCGCCGATCTGCTTGCGCTGCAGGAAACGGATGATCCGGCGGCCGAAAATCATTCCGATCGCCAGCGCCAGAATAATCGCCATCGCCGCACGGAACGACAGCGACAGGAACATCCCCGCACCGGGAATGTCGAAATGCAATGAAAGATACTTGACTAAATGATATAACATAAATACGGTTCTTAATCGAATTTACTTCTTCGTCCGCAGTGCGAACAGGTTCGAAACCTCTTCCTTGTCGTCGAAGTGACGTTTCACTCCGGCAATGTCCTGATAGGTTTCATGCCCTTTGCCGGCCAGCAGGATGATATCGCCCGGCCGGGCCAGCGTCACGGCCGTCCGAATCGCCTCGCGGCGGTTGGTAACGGCGAGATACGACGCCGACGGATCGAGCCCCGCCTTCATGTCTTCGAGAATCGCTTCGGGATCTTCCATCCGGGGATTGTCCGAAGTCAGGATCGCCAGGTCGCTGTTCGCCACGGCGATCTGCGCCATTTCGGGCCGCTTGGTCTTGTCGCGGTTGCCGCCGCACCCCACGACGACATAGATCCGCTGCCCTTCCCGGCGAATCTCGTCGATCGTCCGCAGGACGTTCTGCAACGCATCCGGAGTATGAGCGTAATCGACGATGGCGGTCACCCCGTCCGCCGAACGAACGTACTCGAAACGGCCGCTGACCGACGTCAGCTCGCTCAGGATACGCAGCACCTCGTCGCGGTCGGCGCCGAGCAGCAGGGCCGTCGCATATACGGCCGTTAGGTTGTAAGCGTTGAAACGCCCGAGGAATGTCGCCCAGACCTCCGAACCGTCCAGATTCAGCAGCATACCGTCGAAATGCATTTCGACGATCCGGCACCGGAAATCGGCGAACGCCTGCAACGCGTAAGTCTTGACCTCCGCGCCGGTATTCTGCACCATCACCATGCCGTTGCGGTCGTCGGCATTGGTCAGCGCGAACGTTCCCTCCGGCAGCGCGTCGAACAGCATTTTTTTGGCCCGGATGTACTCAGCGAACGTATGATGATAATCCAGATGGTCGTGGGTAATGTTGCTGAAAACGGCGCCGACGAAAGAGAGTCCCTCGATGCGGTGCTGCACGAGGCTGTGCGAACTGACTTCCATAAAACAGTATTCGCATCCGCGTTCGACCATTTCGGCCATCATGCGATTCAGCCGGATGCCGTCGGGCGTCGTATGGGTCGATTCGCGCTGTTCGGTATCGATGCAGTAGGTTACGGTCGAAATCAATCCCACCTTATATCCCAGCCGGCGGAACAACCGGTACAGCAGCGTCGCCGTCGTGGTTTTCCCGTTGGTTCCGGTTATACCCACCAATTTCAGATTACGGCTCGGATGTCCGTAAAAGGCCGACGCGATGCGCCCCAGCGCAACCGTCGAATCCGCCACCCGCACATAGGTCACCCCACCGCACAACTCTTCCGGCAACTCTTCGCATACTACCGCCGACGCTCCGAGACCGACGGCCGCCTCGATAAAGCGATGTCCGTCGGTCTGCGTTCCGCGCATGGCGAAAAACAGCGTTCCCGGCTTCGCCTCGCGCGAGTCAAACTCAAGATTGTCAATTTCTACCGAAAGGTCTCCCGCCGTCGAAAGCACCTCCACGCCCGCCAATAATTCACGTAACATCCATATACACTTTATGCAATGTACAAAAGTAAGGTTTTACACCGGAGAAATAAAAAATAAGATGCCTTTTAATTGACATCTTATCGACAAAATCACTTCTTGCGGAGAATCCGCCGTACGAGCTTTTTTTCCGTTTTCGGTGCGGAAGGCTTCGTTCCGACGAGCACTTGTTCGATCGTCTCCCGGTCGCCGGCGATCCAAACCATATCGTACGGCTGAAAACGCACCAGTCCCAGCGGTCTGACGTACGAACCGTCGCTGCGTTCGATCCCGATGATCAAGCAGGCCCCGCGGCACATCATGCCGAACTGCGAAACGGTCATACCGATCAGTACGGAATGCTCGCCGACCGAAAATTTTTGCATCGTCGCCTCTTCCCGATCGACCGGCGACAGCGGCACTTCGACCTTCGAAGCGAACTGGCTCAACTGCGCATCCGTCCCGACGACCGAAATCTCGTCGGACGGCATCAGCACCATCGACGCGCCGGGCGCATTGTACCGGTGGCTGCCGCGCAGCACCGACACCACCGTCACCCCGTAGCGCAGGCGGAGATCCAACTCCCTGAAACACCGCCCGACGAGCGGGCTGTCGGCCGAAACCGTCATCTTAGCCATATGCAGGAACTTGGCGCGGTAGTTCCCGGTCGTCACGACGGTGCTCGCATCCTTTTCGTTCAGGTTGGTAAAGAAACGCTGTTCGAAACGCAGGTATCCTCTTTTGATCCGTCTCCAGAACAGCGCCAACAGCAACAGCAGAATGGCGAACGCCATCAACGCCCCCCAACGGTACGAACTCAGGTGAGCGACTACGGTCAGTACGAACATCAGCGCGAGGAGAATCCGCAGCACGATCAACGACACCAACAACCCGTGGTTGAAACGGGGATCGTTCCACAGCGGCACGAACAGCCTACGATTCAGGTGCCGCACCGCAAGCCCCCACAACAGCGGCGTCATAAAGAGAATGGTCGTCGTCGTAGCGATCAGTTTGCCAGCGAATCCTTCGAAACGCTCCTCGACGAACGGCGAATAGTAACTCGAAGAGATCCACACCACGCCGCCCAACAGCACGCAGTAGATAAACATGTTCAACAGCGACTTTTTCAGCAGCGACATCCACTCCCGCTCGCTGTTGACGGTTTGCGACCCGGCGCTGTACCGGGCCAGCAGCGCTTTCATCCGCTTCGGGATCAACCGGTTGATCCGGTGATAGGCAGGATCGCTGAGCCGGATGATAAACGGCGTGGTAAATGTGGTCACGACCGACACGGCCACCGCAACCGGATAAAGGAACGAACTGGTAACCCCCATCGACAACCCGAGCGACGCGATGATAAAGGCGAACTCTCCGATCTGCGCCAGCGAGAACGACGACTGCAACGCGATTTTCAGATTCTGTCCCGACACGAGGAAACCGAGCGTCCCGTAGAATATCTGTCCGACGATCACGACCACCGTCAAAAAAACGATCGGCACGATGTATTGCGCCAGCATCGCCGGCTCGACCAGCATCCCGACCGACACGAAGAAAACCGCCCCGAACAGGTCCTTGACCGGAGCGATGACCTTCTCGATGCTCTCGGCCTGTACCGTCCCGGCCAGGATCGACCCCATGATGAACGCCCCGAGCGCAGACGAAAATCCGGCGTAAGTCGCCAGCACGACCATAATCAGGCAAAGGCCCAGCGAGATCACCAGCAGCGTTTCCTGATTCAGGAATTTCCGTATTTTTTTCAGGAACGTAGGAATCAGGTAGATCCCCACGACGAACCACAGAATCAAGAAAAAGATCAGTTTGAAAAGCTGTTCGGCGATCACGACGTGTTCGACCGCCCGCTGCACGAAAAGCGTCGACAGCATCACCATCAACACTACGGCGAACAGGTCTTCGACCACCAGCACTCCGAACACCAGCGACGTGAACTTCTGGCTGCGGAGCCCCAGATCGTCGAATGCCTTGATAATGATCGTCGTAGACGACATCGACAGCATCCCGCCGAGGAAAATACTGTCCGTCGAAGTCCAGCCGAGGGCCCGTCCCGCCATAAAGCCGGAGCACATCATCCCGACGATCACGACCAGTGCCGTCATCAGCGCGGGGCCGCCGACGTTCATCAATTTTTTGAAGCTGAATTCGAGGCCGAGCGAGAACAACAGGAAGATGATACCGATCTCGGCCCAGATGTCCACGTTCCCCATGTTCGAAACCCCCTGTAACAGGAAATTTCCGCTACACAGGAACCCGGCGACGATGTAACCCAACACGACCGGCTGTTTCAACCATTTGAACAGCAGCGTCGTGATCCCCGCAACGGCAAGAATCAACGCAAGGTCTGAGATGATCGGATCCAGATGTGTCATATTCCCAAAACGGGCCCGGCATCCGGACCCGACATATTCATTTTTTTACGACAGTCCCGGTCGTTACGAACCGGCGGTCGTCTCCCGTCGGTCCGGTTTCGTTCGTACCGGCGCGACCGACGGATTCCACCGGTAATACAAACTTCCGCGGCACACGCCCGACAGGTACAGCATCAGGGCGGCCAGCCCGGCCAACAAGGCGAACCAAAGCAGGTGGCACAACACCGTGAGCGGGTAATTCACCACCGGAACGAATACGTTGACGGGACGATTACCGTCGGCAGTCCGTACGAAAGGATTGAAAAACAGAATCGTTCCGTCGTCGAAATGCGCTTCGGCACGCGCGTAGGCATCGTTCTTCCGAAAAGCATAAACGGCCTCGGCCCCGCTTTCCTCTGCAAGCAGCGTTCCGTTTTGTCCGATAAACCGGATTGCCGAAGCGGGCCGGTCGACCCGGATGCGAATCGTATCGCCCTGCATCGAAATGCGCTCCATTCGGGGCAGGTCTCCGTGCGGATCGGGACGGTTATTAACGTCGTGCGGAACGTATACCGCATAAGCGGCCCCTTTTTTCAAAGACTTCATAATATCTCCGGGACGTAACGACGGCGTATTGACCATCGTGAAGCAGCGCTGGAACCACGACGACCGGTTGCGGATATTGTGCGCGTCGTCGTCGCCGATCAGGGTCGAATAGATCCCGGCCGAAAGCGCCGTATCCCAGTACTGCTCGGAACGCTCGCGTCCCCGTTCCGGATTGATTTCCAATAGATCGTACCCGCGCAGCCAGCCGTACACCGCCAGGTCGATGATCCGCGTCTTGCCCGGGTGGTTCAGCACCAGCGCCTCGGCCTGCGGGCGCAGCCAGTGCAACATGTACTGCATCTGCGATTGGGTCAGCATCAGCGGAAAATCGCGCCACGTGACCCGTTCGGCCCCCATCACCAACTGATGGTAACCGTTGATCCCGTAACCGTGTTCGTAAGTCGGGATAAATCCGGGGCGGTCGGCATGCTCGGTATTCAGGCACTGATGATCCGAGATGCTCATGATATCGTACCCGTTGCTGCGATAGGCTTCGAGCATCTGTTCGACCGTATAATCGCACTGGGGTTTCTCTTTTTGATGGGCATGGAAATTGGCTTTCCGCCAACAGGACGAATCGGCCCCTGCATACGGATTGTAAACGGAATCCCCGCAGAACGAACGGCCGGACTGAAAATCATAGACCGGCACCGAAATGTAACTCAGCACGCACAACATCAGCACGGCGACGATTACAATCAAAATGTATTTCCCGAATAACAACATGGGGCGTTTCTCACAATTCAGCAACGGACAAAATTACTATTTTTATTCATTTCCCGTAAAAAACGATCGTTTTTTAGCATTTTTTTCACATTCCGCCCCGAGCTTCCGCCGGACGCTCCCGAAAAGAAAAAGCCGGCCCGCCTTTCGGGGCGGACCGGCATCCGTGACTACACAGCGGTCAGACCAGTCCGACCGCCAGTTTGCCCTGCTCGGCGGAAAACCGCACGACGTCGGTAACCGGCTCGAAAGCGTGGGGAACGTACTGCGACACCTGCCCCATCGAGAACGAACCGCTCTCGGTCGCATACAGCGTCAGCAACAGGCTGCTCGATTTGTCGTTGCGTGGAATATTCACCAGGCGCTCCATATCGCCCGACGATACGGCAGCGCACAGGGCCGGCTTATCGGCAGCCTGATAATAGATTTCGTACCGGCGAATCCGTTCCCCGGTCGGTTTATAGACCGGCGCCGCGGAGCTGAACGTCACCCCGGCCTTGATGAACCCGACGATGGCAATCAGCCCCCCGACGAGCATCAGCATCGAAGAGAGGTTGCCGCGATCGACCATCGTATCGGAAGTCAGGCTCCAGACGGCCAGCGCGCTGCCGGCCAGAGCGACGATCAAGGCGATTACGGGACTTTTTCTGCGTTGAATGATATCTTCTGCGGCGACGCCGCTGTACAGCGTGTCGTCGATTACTTTAAAATCGTTGTTCATGATTCATTGTTTTATTCGGTGATTGATAAAATACGCGGCGGAATGCTCCCTCCGCCGGGGGAAACAACACCGGAAACCGTTCCGGAAAACCGTCGTACGGCCGACGCAACCGACTATGCCGGACGCCTGCACCGAACGTTCGATCGGAATCGGCTAAACAATGATTTTTCTGAGAAAAAAGACGTAATACCCCGTGTGCTGCAATGCCGCAAGCCAGCCGTCGAAACACCGCTGCTGGAATCGCAGCCGCGTCAGCGGTCCGCTGCTCACGACGCGGTTCTCAGACACCGCATTCGCACAAAAACGGAACAGGGACGACACCCGCGACACGGGCGTTTTAGTTACGAAAGAACAGAAACCGGAAGACCCCGGCGCCAAATCGCTCTGCAACGATGCGAAGACGAACCGGTGCAACTCTCCCGGCGGAGCGGCTTCGGTGATCTGGTCGCAAACCGTTTCGAGCGCCGGCGCGCATTCCGCGGCCGCACCGTCGCCGAAAATGCGCGGAACGATCACCGAAAGGGCCATTGCCAGTAAAAAGTATCGAAACAGTCTTCCCATAAAACTTACGCTGCGTTACAAAGATATCTTTTTTCCCGGAATTATACGAATCGGCTATTTCTTCTTGCTCGATTTTCAATCGCCGCGGCCCGAAGAAGCCACGGAATCTGCCGAGCTGTCCGCCTTTTTCTCCTTCAGGTAAATCCCCGGCTCCAACGGCGTACAGCCGAGTTCCAGCCGAATCAGCATTCCCCGGCGCACTTTCGTTCCGGCCGGGACGGACTGGGACTCGACGCCGCCGACCCCCGAAAACGCGACGACCATTCCACGGCGTTCCAGCAGATAAACGGCCTCCTTCAGGCCCATCCCGACCACCGAAGGCACTTCGTCCGACCATCCCTCGTAGCTTGTATACGCAATCCCGGCCGAATCGACGGCTTCCACTCCCCGCCAGTCGGTCCGTCCGCGCCGTCCTTCGTAACGGACGTCGAAACGATAAGCGACTTCACGCATTTCGTCGGCGCAACCGGCCTTGAGCCGGGGTTTTTCATCCGTTTTTTCCTTTCGCTGCGACAACGGATCCTGCCAAGCGGTATTTTTGGCATACACCCGGTCGGCAATCGCCCGAAATACGGGCCCGGCCAGCGAAGCCCCGTAATAGAATCTCCGGTGTCCCGGAGCATTGTAAGTCTTGAGCGCGACCAGGCAACTGTACTTCGGATCGTCTTCGGGAAAATAGCCCACCATCGTCGCCAGGTAGTGCCGTCCGCCGTTGCGGTCGGTATAGCGCCCGTTCACCGGAATCTGCGCCGTACCGGTTTTGCCGCCCACCTTATAATAACGGCTTTTCAGGATGCGTCCCGTTCCTTCTTCCACGACGCCGCGCATCGCCGCGCGAACCTCTTTCAGCGTCTCGTCCGAGGCGATCGAAGAGACCATCGTTCGCGCCCGGTAGGTCCGCAACGTCTGCCCGTACTGCCTCAACTCTTTGACGAACAGCGGGCTCACCATCCGCCCGTCGTTGGCCACCGCATTGTAGAACGTCAGCGTTTTCATCGGGGTAAGCAGCAGCGCGTACCCGTAAGCCATGTTCGTCAGCGTCGTCCCGTCCCACCAGCGGTCTCCGGGCTTGCGGATCACAGGATTCTGGCCGCCGGCGATTTGCAGGTGGAGCGGCTCGTTCAAACCCATTTTATAGAGGTGTTCGACGAAGCGTTTCGGATCGTCCTTGTAATACTTATTCACCGCTTTGGCAAAACCGACGTTCGACGACTTTTCGAAAACGCCTTTCAACGTCAGCAAGCCGTAACCGTGCGTATCGGTCACTTTCGTGCGACCGATGATGGCCGTACCGTTGCCGGTATCGTATTTTTCGTCGAGACTGGCCCCGGCATCGTCGAGCAGCGTAATCAACGATGCCAGCTTTTGCGTGGAACCGGGCTCCATGTTCATCCCGATCGCGTAGTTGTAATCTTCGACGATGTTTCCCTCGCCCTTGCGGGTCAGGTTCGTGATCGCACGGATTTCGCCGGTGGAAACCTCCATCAGGATCGCCGTCCCCCAATCGGCCTGCATCGTTTCGAGCTGCTCTCGCAGCGCTTTCTCGGCCACGTCCTGGATATCGACGTCGAGCGTCGTCACCACGTCGATACCGTCCACCGGATCGACGTTCATCTCGTCGGGAACCGGAACCCGGAACGTTCCCGAAATACGCTGCATCAGCACGTTTCCGTCGATACCGTGCAGCACGCTATCGAAAGCGCCCTCGATACCGACTTTCGTCCCGGTCTGGTTCACCATGCCGATCGTGCGCTTGGCCATATCGCCGTGAGGCAGCAGCCGACGGCTGGTCTGCTTAGCGATGAAACCGCCCCGGTTCTGCCCCAGCCGGAATATCGGGAAACGGGCGATCTCTTTTATTTCCAAATGATTGACGCGTCGCGGGGACAGCAGCACGTAACGGTTTTTCCTCCGCTCCCGGAACGCATTGATCAATTTCAGCTTATAAGCGCTCTTGCTTTTGTCGCCGAAAAAATCGGACAGGCAATAAGCCAGCGAATCGACGTCGCGCAGGAAAATCGAATCGACCAGTCCGTTGGCGGCGAAGTCCATCCGCACTTCGTACTCCGGCACCGAAGTGGCCAGAATACGGCCGTCGCAGGCGAGGATATCGCCCCGGTCGGCTTCCATCGCCACCCGCTCGTAAGTGATAGTCGTCCCTTCGCTGCGCAACCGCCCGCTTTTGGGTCCGTACTGCAGATACAGGATCTTGCCCACGATCATCAGGCCGATGATGAAAAACAACACATAGAGCACCTGCACGCGATGCAATATTCCTTTTTTGATATCCGGTTTGCGTTCCTCCATACGGCGCTACTTGTCGATGATCTTCGGCGGGCTCACCAACTCATCGAGCGGAATGCCCCGCTCCTCCAGTTCGCGGATGATCTCGCTCTGCCGCGTGGCGATCATCCGCTGCGACGAAATGGTCAGCGACTGCGCACGCAGTTCCTTGACCCGCGCGGTCAGCCTTTCGTGCTGCCGGTGCAGCTTCTGCGTATGAAACCCGTTGGCGATATACAGAAACATCAGTACGGCCATAAACAACACGTACGGGTAGTGCTTCTGCACCTCCGCATCGGCCAGAATGCTCCCGGAGATCACCCGCCTCACATAGCGCTCGAACCGGGACGGACGCGACACGGGACGCGTCGACGGCTCCGGCTGCCTCGGCGATGCGGCGGCAGGTTCGGCAGCAACAGACTCTTCTCTGGCGATTTCTTCTGGTTCGGCCATTTCACACGCATTTTAATGCAAAAGTAATCTTTTTTATCAAAAAGAGACGATCTCTCCGGGCCGTCCCGGCATATTACCGAACAGAAACCCTCCGCCGGTACTTCGGCGCGCGGCATCCATTCCGGAATGCGTTCACAGCCGAAACAGTCCGGCTTTTTCAGGAATCGTCCGTTTCGTACCGCACTCTGCTTCTTCTATTTTCTATCGTATTATTTTATAACGCAATAAGAAAGCGCGTCAGGGTATGCGAAAAACGGGGGCAAATACCCGGAAGGGCATCTGTCCCCCGATAAGGGAAACCGGTTTGTGCAACCGCCGTTTACGGCTTCATGTAGGAAAAAACGGCCGTGACCGGATAATGATCCGACAGATAATAATCCTTGCCGTCTTTCTGCACGCCGTAACAGTCGGTCAGCACCCGGTAACTCTGCGGGGCGTCGATGTTGCGGTACAGAATATGGTCGATAAACGCAGCCGAAGAACCGTTGTTATGGAAAGTCGGGGTCTGATCCATCGGGCTGAACGACTCGCGGGCCCCGGTCAGGTAGCCGGTCAGCGGGGCCATCGCAGCATTGGTATAGGCCACATTCAGATCTCCGGTAACGAATGTCGCCAGATCGTCGGCGCCGTATTTTTTCAGCCGGGCGACGATCAGTTCCGCCGAATTGCGCCGCGCGGTCGCCGACTTGTGATCGAAATGCGTATTCAGATAGAGAATTTCTTTGCCGGAATCCCGCTCGCGGAGCTTCACCCAGGTGGCAATCCGCCTGTAAGCCGCATCCCATCCGATCGACATCTGGTCGGGCGTCTCGCTGAGCCAGAAATTCCCGCTGGCAACCAATACGAAACGGTCTTTCCGGTAGAAAACGGACATGTATTCGCTGCTCTGCGGACTTCCGTCCCGGTCGATCCCGACCCGCGCATAGTTGCCCAGCCGCTCGTCGAACGTATTCAGCACGTCGATCCGCGCCTCCTGCAAGCCGAACATATCGGGATTCTCTTCCCGCAGCATTTTCACGACGCCTTCCCGCCTCTCGTCCCAGGGGCGGGTGTTGGTCGTCTGAATATTAAACGTCATAACTTTCAACGAACGCGTCCCGTCGTCGTACCCGCGTTGAAGCACTGGCACGTCCGTCGCTTTTCCGGAAACGTCGGTAATCCGGATAACGGCTTTGCGTTCCGGCGTACTGGTTTGAGTCCCGTTCGTATTGGCCGCCACGTTGAACTTCACTTCAGACTTTTCCACATCGGACTTGCCCGAAGGAACCTGCGTAATCCATTTCGTCTGTCCGCCGGAAAGGTAGACAATGTCTACCCGGAAGGAAACGTTATGGGACACCGTCACCCGGATCACCGTATCGCAGTACTCCAGCTCGTGCTCCGTCGGGGTTACCTCGACCCCTTCCCCGGCAGGCTGACTTACGGCAATCGTCCGCGACTCGCCGCCGCAGGTTACCGTCACCGTAGCGTTACGGGCACCAAGCGACGGGTTGGTTTTCGCTTTCAGGGTGAACGAACTGCGTCCGGCCCGCCCGGACGCGGGCTCTACGGTCAACCAAGGTTCGCTCTCCGCTTCGGCATACGCAACCGCAGCCGACCATCTGTCGGGAGCCTCAATGTCCACCCGCTGGGAAAGCGAACCGGGCGTTATCGGCCAATCGCTAATCGACAGCCGAAAGGTATACGATTCTCCGTTTTTATCATCGGAACACTGCAGGGTCAGCGCACAAAACAGAACCGCCTGCAACCACAGGATCATTCGTTTCATCGTTCATTAAGTTTTAGGCGTATCCGGAGCGGCATTCCGTAAATGCTTTTTCCAGACAACGGATACTTTTTTTTTAAAAAATAAAGGCCGGCTTCCTGCCGGCCTTACCTGTCGAAACCGGAAGATATTTACAAAGCTTTTATCTCTTTCAGGATCGCATTCGTCTTGCGGACAGCCTCGGCGCTCTTTTCGAACAAGGCTTTTTCATCGGCATTCAGGTTCAGTTCGAGCACTTTCTCGACGCCGTTTTTACCCAGTACGACGGGTACGCCGATGCAGATATCCTGCTGGCCGTATTCGCCTTCGAGGTAAGCGCAACACGGAACGACTTTTTTCTGGTCGCGGATGATCGACTCGACCACATAGGCTCCCGCAGCGCCCGGCGCGTACCATGCGGAAGTACCCAGCAGTTTGGTCAGCGTAGCGCCGCCCACCATCGTGTCGGCTACCACTTTTTCGACCTCTTCCTTGCTCAGCAGTTCGGTTACCGGCATACCTTTGTAGCTCGCTTTCGAATAAAGCGGAATCATCGTGGTGTCGCCGTGACCGCCGATCACCATGCCTTCGATTTCGTTCGAATTAGCGTTCAGCGCCTTGCTCAGATAGCATTTGAAACGGGCCGAATCCAGCGCGCCGCCCATACCGAACAACTGGTTCTTCGGCAGACCCGTCTTTTTCAGCGCCAAGTAGGTCATCGTATCCATCGGGTTGCTGATCATCACGATGATCGCTTTCGGAGAATATTTCAGGATATTGCCCACTACCGAAGCGACGATACCGGCGTTCACGCCGATCAGCTCCTCGCGGGTCATGCCCGGCTTGCGCGGCATCCCCGACGTAACGACTACCACGTCCGAATTCGCCGTAGCGGCGTAATCGTTCGTAACGCCGGTCAGTTTGGTGTCGAAATCCATCAGCGTGGCCGTCTGGAAAATATCCAACATCTTGCCTTCCGAAACTCCTTCTTTAATGTCCAAGAGAACCAGCTCGTCGGCGATTTCCCTTGTAGCAATTACATTGGCACAGGTCGCACCCACGTTGCCCGCACCCACTACTGTTACTTTGCTCATACTTCAAATTTATTTTTTAAAAAAGTCCTTATCCATTCGCATCCGCGCAACCGGCGTCTCAGCCGATCAGCTTGCCGTAATCGTCCGCGCCGAGCAGCACGTTCAGCTCGGCGGGGTCCGTCATCCGGATCTTCACGATCCAACCCTCCCCGTAAGGGTCCTTGTTGACCCGGTCGGGAGCGTCGTTCAACGCTTCGTTGAATTCGAGGATCTCTCCGCCGACCGGCAGGAACGCGTCGGAAACGGTTTTCACCGCTTCGATCGTACCGAACACCTCGTTCTGGGGCAGCGTCTCGCCGACCGTCGTGACATCGACAAAAACGATATCTCCTAATTGATTCTGTGCGAAATCGGTAATCCCGACATAGGCCTCGGCCCCCTCGACCCGTATCCACTCATGGTCTTTCGAATACTTCAAATTGGCTGGTATATTCATAACGGCAACAAACTTTTTATTTCCAGAACCCAAAGGTAGTTTTTTTTACGGATTCAGGCAACGAACTGTGAATTATTTCACACAAATTATTGCGAGCCCGCGTCGGCGGTATTTTCGAACACAACCCTCATCACGACCGGATTGTGATCGCTCGACCGGAAACCGAGCGGCAGCGTACGCACCGACAGGACACGGACGCCCGGAGAGACCAGAAAGAAATCGGTCAGCGTCGTCTGCGGCCGCTGCCGAGGTTCCCCGTCTTCCGGAACCGGCGTCCACGGAGCGTCCAGGTAACGCAGCGAAGGCGCGGAATCGTCGTACGCGAACCGGAATCCCGGCCCGAAAACCTGCGAATCGACCGCCTGAGGCACGAAAAATTCGTTGGAAAGTTCCTCCGGAGAAGGCGTATATCCGGGCGGATACTGATTCCAGTCGCCGCCGACCACCGAAACGACTCCGCGCGCGGCATCCCGTCGCAACATCCCGCCGAGAAAACGCATTTCGGCATCGCGCATTCCGCCGGCATCGTAAGCCGTATTATGCGTATTGCCGATCAGCACCGTATCGCCGTCCGCCGTCCGGAACTGCAAGGCCAGCAAGCAGCGTTTCAGATTGAACAACCGCACCGGAAACGGAAAGGCCGACGGATACTGCACCCGCTGAGCTTGTAGCGGAACGACCCGCGAAAGCGTCACGAGCCCGCTCCCGACGCGTCCCATCGGACTCCGGAGCGGAATAGGCACCCACCACGCCCGGTAATTATAAGCGAACGACAGCACGTATCCCGGAAAAGCCGCGCGCAGCGAATCCACCTCCCGGATTCCGTAACTACGGTGCGAATCGCAGTCCACCTCCTGTAACAGCATGATATCGGCGTCCGCTTTCCGAAGCTCGGCGACGATATCCCGCAGGTTCTCCAGTGTTCGCCGCCGGCTGTCCCTGACCCGCTTTCCGCCGTCGTAGAAAAAATCCATGTCGTCGCCCAGGCCCGCATACCCGATATTCCAACTGAGGACGGTCAGCGTATCGGGCAGAAAAACGGGTTCCGCCGTGTCGTAGATCACCGTTTCCCGGGCGTCGGGCCGGTACTCGGCGATCCACGATACGCCCAAAAATAGAACTGCCGCGACACAAATCGCGGCCGCCGCCCAAACCGTTGCTTTAAAAGTTTTTCTAATCCGCATTCCCGGAGGGTATTTCCACGCCCAACCGACCGCATACCCGGCTTACGATCATCCCGGGCGTAATCTGACGCATACACCGGTAATCCCCGAACAGGCAGGGTTTGTTGCCGTACACCGAACAGGGCCGGCACGGCATATCGACTTGAACGGCCAGCGCCGGGTCCTGGCCGAAACCGTAAAATCCCGCGAACGGATGGGTCGCCCCCCAGACGGACACCACCGGCAGCCCGACCAACGACGACATGTGCAGCCCCGAAGAATCCATGCTCACCATCAGATCCAGGTTCGAAATCAACTCCATTTCCTGACCGAGACGAACGCGCCCGATCACCGATACGATATTGTCCTGCAGCGCAGCCACCTCTTCGGCATACGCTTTTTCGGCATCCCCGCCCCCGAAAACGAAAATACGTGCGCCGGGAATACGGGCCAGCCGCAGCATCACCTCGCGCATCTTGTCGAGCGGATAAATTTTCCCTTCGTGCTGTGCGAAAGGCGAAACCCCGATCCATGTGCCGTCATGCGCGCCGGCCAACCGGGCCACCGCTTCCGACATCGGGTAACGGATGCGGCTCGGAAGAGGGATCTCGGGCAAATCGAACCCGAGCCGGACGAATACTTCGCGGTAACGTTCGACGGTCGTCTTCAATTGCACCCGCTGCTTGTTTTCCGGAGCCGTCAGCATTTTTTTTTCGGCCCGCCCTTTATCGATACGTTCGATCCGGGTGCCCCGCAGTTTCATCAGACGGCACAACCCCTTGCTGCGCAACACGTCGTGCAAATCGGCGACCAGATCGAAACGGCCCAAATCGCGCCCCAGTCGCAACAGGCCGGCCACTCCCTTGTGCCGCCCTTTCAGATCGGGCGCGAAAAACTCGATGTTTCCGACTTCCCGGAAAAACGGCTGCAAAAATTTCGGAGTCAAAACGGTAATGCGCAGATTCGGATAGTTTCTGCGCAGGGCTACCAGTACCGGAGCGACCATCGCCACATCGCCCATCGCCGACAAACGGATCACCAGCAAACGCACGGAAGTCAACCGAGAAATTACCGCCATGTTATTTCGACGCGTACAGAACCGGATTCAACTCCGGATCGTTATACATTTTCATCTGTTTGTAAACCTTCATGTACTTACGCCCCGCGGCGATATCTTCGAGCAACTGGTCGATCGCCGCGGACAGGTCGTCCTGCTGCTGCCGCAGTACGGCCAGTTTTCGGCCGCACTCTTCGACATGTTGCAGTGATACATCTTTACGAGCCACCTCCTGCGCCATGTGATAAATTTTCAGCGCGAGAATCGACAAGCGGTCGATCGCCCAGGCCGGACTCTCGGTATTGACCGTCGCATTTTCCGCTACGGGAACGTCCTTATACAGATCGAGAAAATAACTGTCGATGTATTCCACCATGTCGGTGCGCTCCTGATTCGAACGGTCGATGCGGCGCTTGATTTTCAGCGCGATTTCCGGATCGATGTGCGGATCGCGGATGATGTCCTCCAGGTGCCACTGAACCGTGTCGATCCAGTTTTTCAAATACAACAAATATTCGATCGACCCGTTTTTATAGGGATTGTCGATCGGCATATCCACCTTGTCAAAACGATGATAATCGGCAATGGCTTGTGAAAATATCTGATTGCTTTTTGTCGTAAACATAGGTTTTCCGTTAAAGTTATATACAAAGCTAAAGATTTTTGCTCAAATTCCAAGAAAATATTATTTTTGTCGGAAGCATTTACCGAACCCCGATATGAAGAATCTCAGACAAATCGTTCTGACTTTCGCGTTGCTCGCCGTCACGACCGCGTCAGCCGAAGGACAACAAAAACTGACCCGCGAGGCCTATATCCAGAAGTATAAACCGCTGGCGGTCGAACAGATGGATATTTACGGCATCCCGGCGAGCATCAAACTGGCCCAGGCGCTGTTCGAATCGGACAACGGCAACAGCCGTCTGGCCCGCGAGGCCAACAACCATTTCGGCATCAAGTGCAAAAGCAACTGGACAGGGCAGACCATCTCGCATACCGACGACGCCCCGGACGAATGTTTCCGCAAATACCCTTCGGTCGAGGAATCGTACAGGGATCATTCCGAGTTCTTGGACAAATCGGCCCGGTACCAAGACCTGTTCAAACTCGACCCCACGGATTATAAAGGCTGGGCCCACGGATTGCAGAAGGCCGGTTACGCCACCAACCCGCAATACGCCCAGCAACTGATCAAGATCATCGAAGATTACCAGCTCTTCCTGCTCGACGAAGGACAAGACGTCCGTATCGCGGAGAACGCCGCCCCCGTCGAAGAGCCCGTCGCAGAACCGATTCCGTCGGCGTCGCCCGCAGATATGGTGGACGTGGACAATTATTCGGTATCCATCCAGGGACGCAACGGCGGCCATACCGTGTACCGCAACAACGGCAGCCTGTTCATCGTCGTGCGCGACGGCGACAAGCTGGAAAGCGTAGCGTCGGAATTCCGGGTATCGCCCAAGAAGCTGATCAAATACAACGACCTGGACATCCATTCGAACGTCAAAACCGGCGATATGATCTACATCCGGCCGAAAGCCAAACGCAGTTCGAACGGCAAGATGATCCACGTAGCCCGCGACGGAGAAACGCTGCACAGCATTTCGCAAATGTACGGCATCCGACTGAAGAGTCTGTGCAACATCAACCGCCGCAGCCGCGATTCGCAGGTGACCGAAGGCCAGCAGATCCGACTCATGTAAATACGACGAAACCCAAAATACCAAACCTTAACGATAACCTTAGCAAAATTATGGACGGTGACCCTGGCAGTATACGAAACGGCATCATCGAAAAACTGAGTAACAAAGCCTCGCTGAACCAGCAAGTGTTCGACAACACGTTCTCCGTGTTCGGCAACCTGAAAGAAGTCCTGCACGAAATGTCGTCGGAAATCGACGATACGCTCGAAGAGGCGGGCAAAGAGGCGCGGATCGAATACCGCGACCGCGGAAAATTCGAAGCGCAGTTGCAAATCGCGGACGACATCCTGATCTTCAGCATGCACAGCAACGTCTTCGAATTCAACCGCGAGCACATCATCTGGCAGAACTCTTACGTGCGACAGGCCCGCGAAAACTCCTACTGCGGGATGATCAACATCTACAACTTCCTGTCCGATTCGTTCCGGTACAACCGGAGCGCCGACGAAGGATACCTGATCGGACGGATCTTCATCAACCGCGAGATGCAGTATTTCGTCGAGGGGAAACGCCAGATCAGCATGCGGCACAACAGTTTCGGCACGCAGCGGATCGACCGGGCGGCGCTGCTGAACATCATCGAGAACGCGATCGACTATACGGTCGACTTCGACCTGCTGGTTCCGCCGTACGACGCGGTGAAAGTGGTCACGGTAGACCAGCTCAACACCAAGATCGAGAACTCGAAAATGCAGACCGGTAAACGACTCGGATATAAATTCAATTCCGACGATATTTAACGGCACGGATATTTCCGTGTAAGCTAACCCGTGCACGGGCACACCTGAGACCCGCGCACCCAAACCGATCCAAAATGACGACGATTTCGCTCTCGCTTCGCCACGCGGCGAACAAAACGGTTTTTGCGGCCTGTATAGCCGCTTTCTGCTGGATGCCGGAACCGCTCGGCGCACAATCCCCGTTCCCGGACGAAAATGTACCGGAAACCGGGTTCATGGCCATTTTTGACGGCAAAACGCTGGACGGCTGGGAATACGACCCGGTTTACTGGCGCGTCGAAGGAGACCGCATGGTCGGCGAAGTGACGCCGGAAACGCTGTTGGAGCGCAATTCGTTCATCGTTTGGAAGGGCGGGACGCCAGCGGATTTCGAACTGAAAATGGAATACCGGGTCTCCCCGGAGGGCAACAGCGGAATCAACTACCGCAGCGTGAAAGTGCCCGGCGTCGCACACGCGCTGAAAGGATACCAACTGGATATCGACGGCCCCGGCCAGTGGACGGGACAGAATTACGAGGAACGCGGCCGCACCTTTCTGGCGCTGCGCGGACAGGCGACGCAGGCCGAACCCGGAAAAAAACCGCACGTAATCGGCTCGACCGGAGACAAAGACGCCCTTTTCGCCGAAATCGACCGCGACGGCTGGAACGCGTGCCACGTGATCGCCAAAGGCAACACGCTGATCCATCTGATCAACGGAAAGGTGATGAGCATTGTCGTGGACGACGATCCGCACGAACGCACCCGCAAAGGACTGATCGGTATGCAGGTGCACGTAGGCCCCCCGATGAAGATCGAATTCCGGAACATCCGGCTCAAAACACGTTAACGCATCCGCAACGATTCCCCAAAACCCGCGCTATGAAAATCTCTCCGGTTATCCCCGCACCGCCTCCTGCCGTAACGATGACGGCGGGCGATCGTACCGGTTCCGAAAGCGCTGCTCCTGATTTTCCGAAAAACGGAAAACGGAAAGTCCGGGCCGAAGGGTTTGTTCCGATCCCCTGAACCCGATTCCCGAAAACCTTAACCAATCAAATAATCATGAAAAAAATCAATTTCATCACGTTATTTTCCGCCGCGGCGCTGCTGCTGGGAACGTGCACGGCATCGGCCCAATTCGTAACGAAACACGGCTCGGAAGATTTCAAAATCGGCGTCGCCGGCTTTTCGTTCCGCAATTTCAACATCGACGAAACCCTGAAGATGATGAAGCAGATGGGAGTCAAATACATGAGCGTAAAAGATTTCCACCTGCCGATGAACAGCACTGCCGAACAGATGGAAGCCTTCAAGGCGAAGCTGGCGGCAGCCGACGTGAACGGCTACATCCTCGGCCCGATCTACATGAACTCGAAAGCCGACGCAGACCGCGCGTTCGAATACGTGAAACGCTACGGCGCCGACATTTTCATCGGGGTTCCGGCCTACGAGCTGCTGCCTTACGTCAACGAAAAGATCAAGGAATACAATGTCCGGATGGCGATCCATACGCACGGCCCCGATACCCAAACATTCCCGGACGCCGCCGACGTGATGGCGCACATCAAAGACCTCGACCCGCGCATTGGGATCTGCATCGACCTGGGACACACGGCGCGCTTCGGAGCGAGCTGCGTGAACGACCTGAAAAAGTACAAAGACCGCATCTACGACATCCACATCAAAGACGAGACCGAAGCGTCGAAAGCGGGCCAGACCTGGGAAATGGGACGCGGGATCATGGACATTCCGGCAATCGTCAAAACGCTGCGCAAGATCGGCTATACCGGAGTGGTCAGCCTCGAATTCGAAAAGGACGGCAAAAACCCGCTGCCCGGCGTGGCCGAATCGATCGGCTACCTGCGCGGAGTCTGCGACGCCACCAAATAGCGAACCGGACTTCTCCAGCGAACGAAAAAACCGCCGCATTCTCATGCGGCGGTTTTTTCGTTTTCAAATCCTGTCCCTCTACTTCATCCCGCGCAAATGCTTTTCCCAGGCCCAGGCCGAAGCGAGCGTCTCCTCGATCGGACGCGTGGCTTTCCACCCCAGTTCCCGGTTCGCAAACGTGGTGTCGGCCCAGATCTTTTCGATATCTCCGGCCCGGCGGCCGACGATCTTGTGCGGCACTTCGACTCCGGTGACTTTTTCAAACGTTTCGACCAGTTCGATCACCGAACGCCCCTGACCGGTGCCCACGTTGAAAAACTCGTAATTCGACCGGCTCTTGCCGCCGACCATCCGGTCGACCGCCACCACATGCGCGCGGGCCAGGTCGACCACGTCGATATAGTCCCGGACAGCCGAACCGTCCGACGTATCGTAATCGTCCCCGAAAATACTCAGGCACGGCCGAATCCCGGCCGCCGTCTGCGTAATAAACGGAACGAGGTTGCCAGGAACCCCTTTCGGAAGCTCCCCGATCAACGCCGACGGATGCGCCCCGATCGGGTTGAAATAACGCAGCGCGATGCCGTACAGCTCCCCGTACGCCGCCGTCGTGTCGCGCAGGATATCCTCGCATATCTGCTTGGTATTCCCGTAAGGCGATGTGGCCGGTTGACGCGGGGTCTGCTCGGTCACGGGCAGCACTTCGGGTTGCCCGTACACGGTGCACGACGATGAGAAAACGATGTTGCGGACGCCCTTTTCGCGCATCAGTTCCAGCACGTTCACCAGCGACAGGATGTTGTTGCGATAATACAACAGCGGTTTCTCGACCGATTCGCCGACGGCCTTCGACGCCGCGAAATGAATGACCGAATTGAATTTGTACTTGTCGAACACCCCGGCGAGCGCAGCCTTATCGTCGCAGTCGACCTGCTCGAACGGGATCTCCGCGCCGGTAATTTCACGCACGCCGTCCACCGCCGCCCGTTCGGAATTCGAAAGGTTGTCGACCACGACCACGTCGTACCCCGCCGCGATCAGCTCGACCGCCGTATGGGTTCCTATATACCCGGCTCCGCCGGTTACCAATACACACTCTTTCATTGGACTACAATTTAATTATCCTTTATATTTTATCCATTTGTACAACTCTGCGAATCCGGGCTTCTTGCCGTACATGAAAATCCCCACCCGGTAAATTTTGCCGGCCACCCACACCATCGAAAGGAAACTGCCGTAAAGCAACGCGACCGACAGCGCCAACTGCCACGCAGGCACTCCGTACGGAATGCGCGCCATCATCACGATCGGCGAGGTGAACGGGATGATGCTGCACCAAACGGACAGCGTCCCGTTCGGATTCTGCATCGTGGTGAACATCACGACGATCGCGAAAACCAGCGGAATCGTGGCCGGCATCTGCAACTGCTGGGCGTCCTGCGCGTTGTCGACGGCGCTGCCGACCGCCGCGAAAATCGCCGCATAGAGCAGGTAGCCGCCGACGAAATAAACCAGGAAACCGCCGAACAATTTCAGCAGGAAACCGCCGTCGGTTACCTGCCGGATCGCCGCAAGCGTACCGGCGTCCATTTGCGGCACAACCCCGGGTACGGCCGCGCTCCGGATCAACGCGTCGGGCGTCAGCAGGTGCAGGGCGGCCGTTCCCAGCGCCAGGATCAGCGCAACCCAGATCAGGAACTGCACCAACGCGACCGACGCGATGCCGAGGATTTTGCCGAGCATCAGTTCGAACGGCCTGACCGACGAAACGATGATCTCCAACACCCGCGAGTTTTTCTCTTCGATCACGCCGTGCATGACCATCACGCCGTACATGAAAACGAACATGTAGATCAGGAACCCGAACAGATAGGAAGCGGTCATCGACAGGACGCCGGAACTGGCCCGTCGTTCCCCGGTATCGTGCCGTTGAAAAGTCTGCATCGAAACGTCCGTTTTGACCTCCTGCATGATCTGAGACAGGTTCCGGATATCGTGCGCTTCGAGTTTCCGCTTTTCGATAATCCTGCCCAACTGCGACTTCAGATCGTTTTCAACGTCGAACGTCAGGGCTTCTTTCGTATAGAGACGGACATCCCCGGGATCGGACAGAACGTCCTCACCGATAACCAGGTAGTTGTACCGGTTTCCCGGTGCGCCGAGCTCGTCTTCGGACAAGTCGGTAGGCGTCAACTTCAGCAGCGCGCCGCTTTGCAACTGCGGGGCGATCCAACCGCTGCGGTCGAGCACCAGGATCTCCAACTGCCGGCTTCCGCCGACCTTGTTCAGCAGTACCGGCGCCACCATCAGGACGACCATCAACAGCGGCGTCAACACGGTCGTCAGGATAAACGTCCGTTTCCGCACCCGCTGGTTGAATTCGCGACCGATAATCAATCCTATCTTACTCATGGTCGGTTTGTTCAAGTTGTCCGTTGACTGCCCGGATAAAAATGTCGTTCATCCCGGGGATCACTTCCGAAAAGCCGTGCAGTTCGGTTCGTTCGTTCAGCAGCCCGATCAGCGGACGCACGGCGTCCGGCGAGACGAGCCGCACTTCGGCCGTATGATACGGCGCCCCGCGTTTTATGCCGAGCACCGAACAGTAAGGCTGCAGCTCCTGCTGCGACAGCGCCGCCGGGTCGCCCGCGAAATCGATCCGGAAAACGGATTCGCCGTACCGGCGGCGAATTTCGCCGACAGCGCCGCTCAGGACGTTGCGCGAACGGTCTATCAGCGTGATATGGTCGCAGATCTCTTCGACCGACGACATGTTGTGCGTCGAAAAAATCACCGTCGCCCCGCTGTCGCGCAGCGCGAGGATTTCGTTTTTCAGCAGGTTGGCGTTGATCGGGTCGAAGCCGCTGAACGGTTCGTCGAAAATCAGCAAGGCCGGTCGGTGCAATACCGTGATGATGAACTGGATCTTCTGCGCCATCCCCTTACTGAGCTCCTCCACCTTCCGGTCCCACCACTCGGCGATCCCGAATTTTTCAAACCACGCCCTCAGGCGCTCCGTCGCTTCCCGCTTCGAAAGACCTTTGAGCTGCGCGAAATAGAGCGCCTGTTCGCCGACGCGCATTTTTTTATACAATCCGCGCTCTTCGGGCAGGTAGCCGATCCGGTAAATGTCGTCGGGAGCGAGCGGCCGTCCGTCGAAAAACACCCGGCCGCTGTCGGGCGCCGTGATCCGGTTGATGATGCGGATCAACGTCGTCTTGCCCGCGCCGTTCGGCCCGAGCAACCCGTAAACCGCCCCCCGCGGAACTTCCAAAGACACGTCGTCGAGCGCCGTATGAGCGGCGTAACGCTTGGTGACCTGTTCTACCCGTAACAAACACATGGCGGATGCGAGGTTAAAATAATCCGAAAATAATCGCCGGCACGCCTCACGGTATCGGGCTGATTGCCACATAAGTCCGCACTTGCGACCCGCCGCCGCGAACCGGCAGCGGGAACAAAGGTATGAAAAGTTGCCATAATTTGTTAAATTTGTCGTTAAAATTCAGGGCTTTGTCTGCCGTTGCGTTCTCCGTTCCGGGGAACCGTCCGCAGCCGGGCTCGCTAAAACGTTGCGAATGCTGTATCCGTTAAAATTCAGGCCTCGGCCGAAAGAGCGTATCTGGGGGGGGCGGCGGCTGTCCGAAAAACTCGGAAAACGGCTGCCCCGGGAGCGTACGATCGGCGAAAGTTGGGAAATTTCCGGCCTCGACGGCGACGTATCCGTCGTCGGCAACGGCATACTGGCCGGAAACAACCTCGAAGAGTTGATCGAAGTCTATATGGGCGATCTGGTAGGCGACAAAATTTACGAGAAATTCGGCCTGCAGTTTCCGCTGCTGATCAAATACATCGATGCGCAGGACAAACTCTCGGTGCAGGTGCATCCGGACGACGCCCTGGCGGCGAAACGGTACGGCGGTTACGGCAAATCCGAAATGTGGTACGTCTTGGACTGCGATCCGGGAGCCGAGCTTTACTTGGGATTCGACGGGGACGTATCGCGCGAACGCTATGCGGAACACGTGGAGCGCGGCACGCTACCCGAAATTCTTTCTCGTCCGAAAGTAAGTCCCGGAGACGCATTCTTCATTCCGGCAGGCACGATCCACGCCATCGGCAAGGGAATCCTGCTGGCCGAGATCCAGCAGGCTTCGGACGTCACCTACCGGATTTACGACTGGGGACGCACGGACGCTTCGGGTAAAGGGCGCGAACTGCATACCGACCTGGCCGCCGACGCGATCCGTTTCGACAACGACATCCCGTACCGTATCACCGCCGAACCGCGGACGAACGAAGCGGTTCCGCTGAAAAGATCGCCTTACTTCACCGTCAACCTGATCGGACTGGACGGCGCGGTCGAACGCAACCACGTGGAGCGCGATTCGTTCGTCGTCTACATGTTGACCGAAGGACGGGCGACGCTCGGCTGGGAAGGCGGCTCCGAAACCGTCAAAAAAGGCGAGACCCTACTGGTACCTGCCTGCATCGAGGAGGTAACGCTGACCGGACAGGGAAAACTGCTGGAAATTTACATCGAATAAAAACTGAAACGGCATACACGACATCTTTTTATGGGATACCAGGAAGAAAAACAACGTCAGCTCGACATTCGTTACATCAAAATGGCCCGGATCTGGGCCGAAAACTCCTACTGCGTCCGCCGGCAGGTAGGCGCCCTGCTGGTCAAGAACAAGATGATCATCTCGGACGGTTACAACGGCACGCCGGCCGGGTTCGAGAACATCTGCGAGGACGAGGCCGGCAAGACCAAACCCTACGTTCTGCACGCCGAAGCGAACGCGATCACCAAGGTGGCCAAATCGAACAACAGCAGCGAAGGCTCGACGCTGTACGTCACGTCGTCGCCCTGCATCGAATGTTCGAAACTGATTATTCAGAGCGGCATCCGCCGCGTAGTCTACTGCGACGACTACCATTCGACCGACGGTCTCGACCTGTTGCAGCGCGTCGGGATCGAAGTGGTGCGGGTGACGCTGCCGGAAGAACGGTAACGCATCGGCCTTTATCCAAACCGAACCCGAATATGAAAAAACGCAGGAAAGAACGGCAGGCAATACGACTCCAGGAACCGGCCAAAACGGTTCCGATGGTTTCCCGTTACGCGAACGGCGCGTATCGGCTGATCCGCGTGTTCGTCGAAGGGTACGACGACGTGGCGTTCTGGCGCAGCATCTTCGACGACTACGAAACCGAGCGGCTGAAGTTCGAAATCAGCGTCCCGTTGCGCGACGACCTGGCAAAAGGCAAAAAAGTCCTGCTGGCGATGATCGACGAGCGCGATCGGGATACGATCCTGTGCATGGACAGCGACTTCGACTACCTGTTCAAAAACTTCAACGACCAGTCGCGGCTGGTGAACAACACCCCGAGGCTGTTCCACACCTACGCCTATGCGACCGAAAATTTCCTGTGCCACCCCCCGTCGCTGCATAAGGTGTGCGTCAAAGCGACCAAAAACGATACGCTGATCTTCAACTTCGAAAAGTTCATGACCGCTTATTCGCGGACGATCTACCCGTTGTTCCTGTGGTACGCCTACTCCGCCCGCCGCAAAAGCGAAAAGGCCTTTTCGTTGCTCGACTTCCGCAGCAGCGTCCGGCTCAACTACCTCGATTTGCGCGACGACGGCGCCGAAACGCTGCACTGGCTCGGCCGTCAGGTCGAAAAGCGTCTCCGAACGTTGGAAGCCAACCATCCGACCTGGATCGGCGAAGTGGCCGCTTTCGGGCGCCATATCCGGCAGTTCGGCGTCGAAACCGACAATGTCTATTTTTTCATGCAGGGCCATACGCTGCTGGACAACGTAGTGCTGATCCTTCTGCACACCGTTTGCGAACGGCTGCGGGACATGACCGTCGAACGGATCACTTCGGGAACCAAGCAGGGCGTGTCATTGAAAAACGAACTGAGCAATTACAACAACTCGTTGCGCAACGTGCGCGAGGTACTGCTCGACAACGAACAGTATAAGGAGTGTTTCCTGTATAAAAAACTGAAAAAAGACATCGAACTGTATATTCAACAACTGATCGCGGAGGACGAAGCCGGCCGTCGGCCGGCCGACGCTCCGTACGATCGGGCAATCAGATAGACTATGGCCGACGTAATCAAGAATTTCCCGTCCCGCCTGCACAAGATGACGCAGGTGTTTTACCGCGAAGTTCCGTCTCAGGTGGCCACGCGCCGTTTCATCGACACGCTGACCAACCTGCTGTTCCCGGTACGGGACAAAAGGAACATCTCGCTGAAGGAAATGGATCTGAAATGGGAGAATCTCCAGCACGATTTCCTGGAGATCATCAGCCCGCTGTGCGCCGACATGGACTGTTGCTGCGAACATCTCACCGAACGGTTTTTCGGCGAAATCCCGCTGATATACACCCGGCTGATGCAGGACGCCAACCTTTACAAAAACTGCGACCCGGCGGCCTACTGCACCGAAGAGGTGATCTTGTGCTATCCGGGATTCTACGCCGTGATGGTGTACCGCCTGTCGCACGTTCTGCACAAACTGAAAATACCGGTATTGCCGCGCGTGATTTCGGAATACGCGCACAGCCAGACCGGAATCGACATCCACCCGGGAGCCACCATCGGGCCGAACTTCTACATCGACCACGGCACCGGGATCGTCATCGGCGAAACGACCGTTATCGGGCGGAACGTCAAAATTTACCAGGGCGTCACGCTGGGCGCCACGTTTGTCGACAAAGAGCTTTCGGGCGTCCGGCGTCATCCGACCATCGAGGACAACGTGATCATCTACGCCGGCAGCACGATCCTCGGCGGCGACACGGTGATCGGCCACGACACGGTGATCGGCGGTAACGTATGGCTCACCGAGTCGGTTCCGCCCCATTCGACGGTCTACTGCAAACCCGAAATCGTCATCAAAGGAAAACGCACGAAAAAATGAACCGGAAAAACGGCAGGCATTTCGACGGATTCTGCCCGGCGCTGGCGCTCGTCCTGAGGTTGGGACTGCTGTACGCGGCGTGGCTGTTGTGCCGCATCGTATTCTTCCTGCAGAACCGGGCCGAAATCGGGCCGCTCGCGGCAAGCGAACTGCCCGGACTGCTACACGGCAGCCTGGTGTTCGACACGGTGTCGATCCTGTACGTCAACTCGCTGTTCATCGTGCTGTCGCTCGTACCGCTGCGGCTGCGCGAACGGCGGTGGTACGGCACGATGTTGTTCTGGCTTTTTTCCGTCGCCAACGCCCTCGCGCTGATCGTCAACGTCTCGGACGGCGTCTATTACCACTACGCGAAAAAAAGGTTCACCTCGGACGAACTCTCCTACCTCGGTAACAACGACAATACCGGAACCGTACTGCTGAAAGCGCTCGCCGAAAACTGGTACGTCGCGCTGTTTGCCGCCGGATTGATCGCCGCCCTCGTCTGGGCCTACCGCCGCATCCGGGTCGCTCCGTCGCGGATCCGGTCGAACACGGCCTACGCGCTGATCCATCTGCCGGCGCTGCTGGTCGCAGTCGGACTGTCCATCGGGGGCATACGGGGCGGATTCAGCCGACAAACGCGCCCGATCACGCTCAGCAACGCCACGCTGTATACCGCGTCGAGTCCGAAGGCGAACCTGATCCTCAGCAACCCGTTCTGTATGCTGCGGACGCTCGGCAACCGCTCGATCGCGTACACCGAATTCTTCGACGACCGGACGCTCGAGGCCATTTACACCCCGATCCACCGGCCGGAGGCCGCTGCGGGCGACTCCCTTGCGTTCGGCGACCGCAATATCGTCATTTTCATCCTGGAAAGTTTCAGCAGCGAACATTCGGCGCTGCTGAATCCCGACCTCTATCCGGACGGGCACGGGTACACTCCGTTCCTCGACTCGCTGATGCGCGAAGGATACTATTTCCAGAACGCATTCGCCAATGGACACAAATCGATCGAGGCGCTGCCCTCGGTGCTGTCGTCGATCCCCTCTTACCGGACGCCGTTCGTACTGATGCCTCAGGCGCTCGCCCCGATGAAGGCGCTGCCGGCACTGCTGGCCGAAAAAGGATACAAAACGTCGTTCTTCAACGGTTCGGGACGCGGTTCGATGGGTTTCGGCGCCTATGCGGCGCAGGCCGGCGTACAGGATTATTATAGCCGCGAGGATTATGAAAAACGGTGCGGCACAGACGATTTCGACGGCTACTGGGGCATCTGGGACGAACCTTTCCTACAGTACATGAGCCGCGTGCTGTCCGAAATGCCTCAGCCGTTTTTCGCATCGGCTTTCACGCTCAGTTCGCACCACCCGTTCGTCGTTCCGGAAAAATACGCCGCGACGCTGCCGGAAGGAAAAACCAAGGTACACAAAGGCGTGGCGTACACCGACCTCGCACTGCGCCGTTTCATGGAGACCTCGAGCCGGGAACCGTGGTACGAAAATACGATTTTCGTCTTCGTAGCCGACCACGTATCGTCGGAAACCTTCGCGCCAAAAACGCTGACCCCGACCGGCAACACGCAAATCATCTGCCTGATCTACACGCCGGACGGATCGCTGCGCGGCGTAAACCGTTCGGTCGCCCAGCAAATCGATCTGATGCCGACGCTGCTTGGGCTGACCGGCTACGACCGGCCCTATTTCGCCTTCGGACGGGACGTGTTGCGCGAAACCGACCGCGAACCGATGGTTTCGAATTATGCGGGCGGAACTTACCAGGGCATTACCGATTCGCTGGTGCTCTTTTTCGACGGAGAACGGACGCTGTCGGCCTACCTACGCAGCGACACCCTGCAAAAAAACGATATTTCGGGAATCCGCACCCCCGCGTTGGAAGCCGCCGAACGCGACCTGAAAGCGCGCCTACAGCAATACTACCGGCATGTGAAACAAAAAGATTATTTAGCCGAATAGAAAGCATCCGTTTTATTCCCCGTACCTCGCGGCCGCGCCGGAAACATTCAGCAAGCCGCGTGCCTGTCGATAAATCCGCGAATGATTTCCGCGGCGGCCTCGGGTTCTTCGAAAAAGCCCATGTGTCCCGAATGATCGAGCCACGCCGCTTCGGCCTGCGGATGAGCGGCGACCAGCGCTTCGGCCCGTTCGACCGGGATAAATTCGTCCATCCGGCCGAATATGAACAGTTGCGGCACTTTCAAACCGTGCAGCATGTCGTTCATATCGCTACGGCCGATCATCCCGTTCAGCAGCGCCACAATGCCGTCGTCGTCGGTCGACGAGATCAGCTCCTGCAGTTGTTCGATCCGCCCGCGAAGCCGTTTGCGGTTCGCCTCGGCAAAACCTTTCGGAGCGAAAAGCGAGGCGATCAGTTCTTTCTTATCGCTGCGGATCAGTTCGATCTCGCGGCGTCGGTCCTCTTTTTTCGCATCGGTATCGGCATTCGGCGTCGAGTGGAACAAAATCAGCCCCTGCAACATTTCGGGATAACGGGCCGCAAAAGCTTCGGCGACGTATCCCCCCATCGAGTGCCCGGCCACGAAACAGCGCGCGACGCCCTGCTTGTCGAGCACCCCTTTCAGCACATCGGCCACGAACTCCATGCTATGCACCTCGCCCCGCACCTCCGAGATGCCGTGACCGGGAATGTCGATCGCGATCACACGGTAGTAGGGCGTCAGCAATTTCGTGAAATCCTCCCACACTTCGAGAGATTCCAGGTAGCCGTGCAGCAGTACGAGCGTCGTATCCCCCTGCTGCGAGTCGCTGATGCGCAATGCCGTTTCGGCGGCAACGATGAATTTTTCCATGATTGTTCGATATTTTGTAAAAAATGGCCGCCCTGCGGCAGCCATTCCCGTTTCATTCGATTTATAAACGATCGTTTATCGTTCGTCCTGTTCTTCCTCGCCGTCGTCGAAATAGTCGAGAACCGATTCGCGTTTCTTGAAAGAGAGTAACTCGTCGTCGTCGTCCTCGTCGAGTCGGCTGTAAATCGCCCGCTTCTCTTTTCCGCTTTTTTTAATAGGTTCGAGCTTGGCCGCTCGCTTTAACGAATCTTCCGGTTCGGAATCATGGGCCTTGTTCCGGAAAACATGGGTCGATTTCATGGGTCGTGAAAACGTAAGGGTTTAAACGTTTGACATGGATTTCAGTTCTTCGTACGCAGGATTCACGTCCTTTGTACGATTGCAATAATAGAGATTTTTTTTGAAAAAACAACCGCTTCGGGTTTAAAATTTTTCCGCCAGGCAGCCTTCGAACACCTTTTGCGCCGGGCCGGTAAGCGTCACATTCGTAAAACGCTCGTCTCCTGTCCGTTCGAAAGACACGAAAAGGACTCCGCCCTCGACGTCGACCCGGTAATTCCGGCAATCGCTTCCGGATCGCACGGCAGCCGCCAGCGCCGAAGCCGTGGCCCCGGTTCCGCAGGCAAGCGTCTCGGCCTCAACGCCCCGCTCATAAGTACGCACCCGGATACGACCGTCCGAAACGATCTCCACGAAATTGACGTTCGTCCCTCCGGCGGCGGCGTACGGATCGCTGCGGCGTATCATTGCACCTTTTCGGGCGACGTCCTCCCGCCGGACATCCGGCACGAATTCGACATGGTGCGGCGAACCGGTATCGAGAAAATAATGATCGGGGAATTTCTCCACGCGCGGAACGTCGATCATGCCGAGCCGGATCTCGCCCGCCGTCGCGTCCGCCGACAGGATTTGCGCATCGTGCACGCCGTCGATCCCCGAAAAACGCTTACGCGATCCGCCGATCCCCAAATGATGGGCGAACAACACGATGCAACGGCCGCCGTTGCCGCACATGGTCGATTCGCCGCCGTCGGCATTGAAATAGCGCATCCTGAACAACTCCCGGGGATCGTTTTCCAGCAGCATCAGCCCGTCGGCGCCGACCCCGGTGCGGCGGCAGCACAGGGCGGCCACATGCGCGCGGGAAACGTCGAATCCGCCCGAACGGTTATCGATCAGCACGAAATCATTGCCCGCTCCGTGGTATTTATAAAATTTTTGTTTCATATCGTTTCCGGCTTATCCGTGCAAATATCGCGAAATTTTCAAAAAGCTTTTCCTCTTTCAAAAAAATAGCGGATATTTGTATAAATTCATGTGGAATCTGCGTTTCCGTTAAAAAGACAGAAAGCTATGATCAAAACGATATTCGAGCATCGGTCGGTGCGCAGCTACAAGCCGGATCCGGTGGACGAGGTCCTGCTGCAACGGATTCTGGAAGCCGGCACGAGGGCTTCCAACACAGGCAATATGCAGATATACAGCATCATCGTGACGACCGACCCGCAGATCCGGGAACAACTGTCGCCGTGCCATTTCGGACAACCGATGGTCACTCAGGCCCCGATCGTGCTGACGTTCTGCGTCGACGTGCGCCGGTTCTCGCTGTGGTGCCGCCAGCGGGGGGCCGACCCGCAGTACGACAATTTCGTCTGGTTCGTCAACGGCGCGATCGACGCGATCCTCGCTTCGCAGAACGTCTGCCTCGAAGCGGAGTCGGAGGGGCTCGGCATCTGCTACCTCGGCACGACGACCTACAACGCCGACCGGATCGCCGAGGTGCTCGCCCTGCCCGAGGGGGTGATCCCGGTCACTACCGTGACGATGGGCTACCCCGACAAACTGCCGCCGCCGACCGACCGCCTGCCCTTGGAAGGGGTAATCCACCGCGAACGCTACCACGATTACACGCCCGAAGCGATCGACGCGATCTGGGCCGACAAGGAAGCTTCCGAAGAGACGGCCGGCCTGCTGAAAGCGAACGACCTACCGAACCTGGCGCGTATTTTCACCGAACGTCGCTACAAGGGCGAAGACAACCGTCTTTTTTCGCGGAAATATTTCGAAATGCTGAAAAAACAGGGGTTCTTCAACCAGTAAGAACCCGTAAGACCGACCGGATATGGAAACGATTCACGAAAAAGCGTTCGCGCTGTTACAATGGTGCGAAGTGATTACCGTGGCGACGTTGGACGAAAAGGGTTTCCCGCGCCCCGTTCCGGTCGTCAAAATACGCGCTGAAAAACCGTTTACGATCTGGTTCGCCACCGGCACCAGCTCCGACAAAACGGCGCATCTGCGCCGGAACCCGCGCGCCGGCATCTCTTTTTTCGACCGCGGAGACAGCGTCGCACTAACCGGAACGGCCGAAGTGATCGAATACCCTGCGGTCAAAAAGATCATGTGGCAAGAGTGGTTTATCAAACATTTTCCGGGAGGAGTCGAAGACCCGGAGTACTGCCTGGTTCGGTTCGAAGCCCGGAAAGGCGTTTTTTACATCGAAGACAAATTCGTAAAATCGGTTTTAAAATAACGATGAATCAGATCGAACAAACTCCGAACGGAAAAGACTATTTCGAGCCGATGCACTCGGCCGAGCACCTGATCAACGGGGCGATCGCCCGGACGCTCGGGTGCGGCCGGGCCTTTTCGACCCATATCGAAAAGAAGAAATCGAAATGCGATTTCCGCTTTCACCGCAACCTGACGCCCGAAGAGCTGACCGGAATCGAACGGACGGTCAACGAACAGATCGCCTCGCACGCAGACGTGCGGGACGAAATATTGACCGCGGCAGAGGCCGCCGCCCGTTACAACCTGTCGCGGCTGCCGGAGGGCGCAACCACCGTCCGCATCGTCCATATCGGCGATTTCGATAGCTGTCCGTGCATCGGGGCGCACGTATCGAACACGGCGGAGATCCCGCCGGTCAGGCTGATCTCGAGCGACTGCGCGGACGGCGTTCTACGGGTGCGTTTCAAATTTGTAAAATAGTTGGCGGAGTGAGTAGGATATTCCGGTCGGATTCGTTTGCAGAGGCGGCAAAAAGGCGGCTGCGGCTGCCGGTCGTCGTCGTTTGCGGCTGCTTGCTCGCAGCATGCAGCGCGACGCGGCACATTCCGTCCGGGCAATACCTGCTGTCCAAAAGCGACGTCCGGATCGAACGGGAGAAACAACTGACGCGGGACGAACAGGCGACACGGACGGAATTGGAACAATTCATCCGCCAGCATCCGACCAAACGTTTCCTGGGAACCAATTTCTATCTGTGGGCTTACAATTCTGCAGACCCGGACAAAACGAACTGGTGGAACCGTTTCAAACGCCGCATCGGCAAGGAACCCGTGCTGCTCGACTCGACACTGACGGCCCGTTCGGCCGAAGGCATGAAAATTTACCTGAACGGCAAAGGCTTCCTGGACGCTTCGACGGCATTTCGGGTCGACACTTCGGGCAAAAAAGCGAAAGTCACCTACCTCGCCCGGCAAGGCGAACCGTACCGGATCGGCAGCATCCGATACGATTTCCGGGACCGGTCGCTGCAATCGATCATTTTCAGCGACACGATTTCGACGTTGCTGCATACGGGCGACATTTTCGATGCGAATACGCTGGACGACGAACGGGTACGGATCACTTCGTTCCTGAAAAACCGGGGATATTACAACTTCTCGATCAACAATATCAGTTATGTAGCCGACTCGACGGCGGGCAACCGCACGGTCAACCTGACGATGGTCGTAAAACGCTACATGGCCGGATATACCGCCGAAGGCGAAGCGACGCTCGACGACAACCGAATTTACCGCATCCGGAACATCTATATCTATCCGGATTACAACCCCTCGGCAGCCGTGTCGGATTCTCTTTACGAAAGCCGGCTCGACACGCTCGACTACAAAGGCCTGAAAATCGTTTACGACACCCGGTCGAAAGTGCGGGCGGAGATCCTGCGCCGAACGATCAGTCTCTACCCGAACTACCTGTATAATGCCGACGAAGTGAAACGGACTTACGAAAACATCATGCGGCTCGACTATTACAAAAGCGCCAGCATCCTCTTTTCGGAAGCGGAAGGCGATACGCTGCTGCGGGACAACCGGATCACCTACATCGGGCAGTCGCAGGACTCCACCGGCATCGGCGAAGCCTCGTACGGCACCGAACACTACCTGAACTGCACTATTTTCTGTACGCCTGCGCTGCGGCAGGGATACTCGCTGGAACTCGAAGGAACCACGTCGGCCGACTATTTCGGAATCGCCGCCACGGTGGGCTACCAGAACCACAACCTGTTCCGCGGCGTCGAACTGTTCGACATCAAGGTGCGCGGAGGCTACGAATTCATGCGCGTCAAACAGAAGCGCAACTCGTTCGAATTAGGCGTATCGACATCGTTTTCGTTTCCCCGTTTCATCACGCCGCTGCGAATCGACCGCTACAACCGAGCCTTCAATCCGCGGACGAAAGTAGAAGTCTCCTACAGCGTACAGCGCCGCCCGTACTACCATCGTACGCTGGCCAGCGGCGTCTGGGGCTATACGTGGGGCAACGGCAAAAACAGCACCTTCGTCCTGCGGCCGGCGGACATCAGCGTGGTGAAACTGCGGCAGATCGACACGGCTTTCCTCGAACAATTGCAGAATCCCTACCTGCGGAACAGCTACGAATCGCAGCTGATCGCCGGACTGTCCGGCTCGTATATCTTCAACAACCAGAAGATCAACACCGAACGCAATTCGCTGGCGTTACGGTTCAATTTCGAAACGAACGGTAACCTGATCGACGGACTGAGCCACCTGTTCGGCCGTTCGTCGGGGGAAGAGTATTACAAACTGTTCGGTATCCGGTACGCCCAGTATTTCCGGTTCGATCTGAACCTGGCGCGAAAATTCGTATTGGGGCCGAAAACCAGTCTCGTATATCGCTTCTACGGCGGATGGGGATACGCTTACGGCAATTCGACATCCATCCCGTTCGAGCGGCTGTTCTACTGCGGCGGCAGCAACAGTATGCGCGGCTGGCTGGCCCGGACGCTCGGCCCGGGCAACGAAGTGCGCTGGGTCAGCGACTATCCCACCCAGTTGGGGAACTTCAAACTCGAAACGAACCTCGAAGCCCGTTTTCCAGTCTGGGGAATCTTGCAAGGCGCGCTCTTTTTCGATGTCGGCAACATCTGGTTCCTCGGACAGGGCGGCTACGGCGAAGAATCGCAGTTCAAAATCGACCGATTCTACAAACAACTGGGATTCAATACCGGACTCGGCGCGCGGTTCGATTTCAGTTTCTTCGTATTCCGGATCGACTGGGGCATCAAACTGCACAACCCGAACGAAGCGGCCGGACAGCGCTGGATTCAGAACTTCCGGATGCAGAACACGACGCTGAATTTCGGCGTAGGCTATCCTTTCTGACGACGACGGACGCCGAAAACGAACGCAACGCCGTACTATTCCGCAAAAGCGATACGCCGAAAACTTTTGGCAAATATCCGAAATGTTATTACCTTTGCCGCCGTTACTGAATTTGTGGAAAGATTTGGCCGCTTGCAACCACGGAAAAAAATGCTAAAATAGTATTTGTGTTCATCTACAACAGCTGAGTTTTTCCCATTGTTTAAAAGTATTTTAAACCATTAAAAAATTTTAAAGATGGGATTTTTATTTACCTCCGAATCGGTGTCCGAAGGACATCCCGACAAGGTTTCGGATCAAATTTCCGATGCAATCCTCGACGAATTTCTTCGTCACGATTCCAATTCGAAAGTAGCCTGCGAAACGCTCTGCACCACGGGGCTGGTCGTCGTGGCCGGTGAAGTCCGTTCGGAAGCGTACGTGGACGTACAAGACGTCGCGCGCCGCGTGATCAACCGGATCGGCTATACGAACGCCGATTACCGTTTCGACGGCAATTCGTGCGGCGTGCTGTCGGCGATCCACGAACAGTCGCCCGATATCAACCAGGGCGTCGTACGCGAGACCGAAGAGGAACAGGGCGCCGGCGACCAGGGAATCATGTTCGGTTACGCCTGCTCGGAGACCAAGGAGCTGATGCCCGCCACGCTGATCCTGTCGCACGTAATCCTGAAGGAACTGGCCGCCATCCGCCGCGAAGGCAAGATGATGACCTACCTGCGACCCGACGCCAAGAGCCAGGTTACGATCGAATACGGCGACGACAACAAACCGCAACGCGTGCATACGATCGTAGTATCGACCCAGCACGACGAATTCATTACGGCCGCCGAAGCGGGCGGCGAAAAAGCCGCTGAACAAGCGATGTGCGCCAAAATCCGCGAAGATGTCCAAAACATCCTGATTCCGCGCACCAAAGCCCGCCTGGAACGAGCCGGCGACTGCCTGGCCGAACTGATCGGCGACGACTACATCCTGCATGTGAATCCGACCGGCAAATTCGTGATCGGCGGCCCGCACGGGGATACCGGAGTGACCGGCCGCAAAATCATCGTCGACAGCTATGGCGGACGCGGAGCCCACGGCGGCGGAGCATTCTCCGGCAAAGACAGTTCGAAGGTCGACCGCAGCGCAGCCTACGCCGCCCGGCACATCGCCAAAAATCTCGTAGCGGCCGGTATCGCCGACGAAGTGCTCGTACAACTGTCCTACGCGATCGGAATCGCACAACCGCTGAGCGTCTACGTCAACACGAACGGAACTTCGAAAGTGAAAATGACCGACGGGCAGATCGCCGCGAAAATCAACGACTTGTTCGACCTGCGGCCTGCGGCCATCGTCCGCGAATTCGGACTCCGCAACCCGATCTTCGAAGCGACCGCTTCGTACGGACACTTCGGCAACCGTCCTTATACGCAAAAAGTAACCCTTTTCGAAAAAGGAAAAGAAGTGAGCAAAGAGATCGAATTTTTCGCATGGGAGAAACTGGATGCCGTCGATAAACTGAAAAAAGCGTTCCGCTGCTAATCGCGGCGATCGACGACTGCATAGGAACAGCCGGTTTTCCGGACGTTTTCTTATAAAAAGAGGAACGGGTCGATAATCGACCCGTTCCTCTTTTTTATCGAAATAAGGCCCGGTCGGGGCAGCGGGCCTCGTTACTGCAACGCCTCTCCGCTCCCGGCGAACCATCGCCGTCGAAATCTTTTGATTCAACGAACCGTACCGGAAGATTCACAGCATCCCGAACTACACGTAAGCCGGCCGCAAATCCGATAAAAAGAATAACGCGTCCTATAATTTTCAGATTTTAGGCGGTTTTCGAAGACAGCAGATTTTCCTTGGCGCCGGGAGTATGCTGAAAAACGGCGCCGACTATCCGGCAAAATAAACGGTTCCTGCCGCCCCCGCGGCTCGATCGATCCGGTCGCAAACGCCATCCCGACCGTCGATCGGTCGCAAGCCAAACGAGCGCCCGCCGCGGACAAGTCTCAAAAAATCTCACGCAAAATCGACACCGACCGGACGGTACGGATAGCGTCCAGATGATAACCGAAAAACAGCAGCATCGACTCCATAAAAGCGGAACGCTGCGTCCGCGACAACGGCAGGCTACCGAGCCGGTCGGCTTCGCAATCCATCAGATCGCCGAGCAAGCCGGAACAGGAAGCGTCCATGCAGATCCGATGCGCCGGAACGGACGGCGTAAACACGCCGCCCCGGATATCGAAATAACCGTTCGGGATCGGCTCGTTGCCCGGATAGAATCCGAGGTAGGCGGAAAGTTGCACGAGGAACCACAGGTGAAAATTGGAAATCCCTTCGGTCATCCGATCCAACTGCACGACCGACCGACAGACGAAATCGAACAGCGGTTCGTTGGCCTCCGACTCGCGGATCAATCGGTACAGCACCTCGGCCATAAACAGCGAAATGGTGCTCTTGCGGACGTCGAACGGCAGGCTCGAAAGCGGCGTCAGGCTGCGCACCTCCTTCATGCGATGCATCCGCGCCTGCGGCTGCTCGATCCCTTCGAATTCGACCAGGAACATCGGCTGGAACAGCGCCGCCTTGTTGCCCCGCCCCCGGCTGCTGTGCACGCCCTGGATCATGTAATTCATCCGCCCGAACAAGTCGGTAAACAGGTAGGCGACCATCGAACTGTCGCCGTATTTGATCGTATGCAGCACCACGCCGCGGGCTTTGTACGTACGCATTATTTCGCTCCCGAAAGAAACGCCGCCAATTTTTCGACGGCGCGGCCGCGGTGACTGATCGCGTTTTTGGCTTCGGAATCCATCTCCGCGAACGTGACGTCGTAACCGTCCGGAACGAAAACCGGATCGTAACCGAATCCTCCCCCGCCGTGCGGCGTATCCGTGATCGTACCGTCGACCACCCCGTCGAACTGATATTCTTTTCCTCCGAAGATCAGCGCGATCACCGTGCGGAACCGGGCCTTTCGGTCGGCCTGTCCCGAAAGGTTTTCGAGCAGCAGCGCCACGTTGTCGGACGAATTTCTGCCCTCCCCGGCATAACGGGCCGAACGAACCCCCGGCGCGCCGCCGAGCGCATCGACTTCCAAACCGGTATCGTCGGCGAAACAGTCCAGCCCGGTGCGGTCGTACAAGTAGCGGGCCTTCTGAAAAGCATTTCCCTCCAGAGTCGGCTGCTCTTCCGGTATATTCTCGGTAATACCCAGATCGCAAGGCGTTACCAACTGATAACCATTGCCGAGAATCTCCTGCGCTTCGGTCAGTTTATGACGATTATTGGTAGCAAAAATAATTTTCATAGTTTTTAAAAATACAAATTACTTTTTATAGAATTTGCTCAACTTGTGGTCGGCTTCGATCTTGTCGATAATCGTCCTGACGAGACAGTCGATCTCCTTATCGGGACTGTAATCGGCAGCGCAGATATAGCTGACGCGGTTATCGCGGATCAGCTCCATCATCTCCATGCGTTTCTGGCGCGAACGGGGATTGTAGACGGCGATCGAATGTCCTCCCTGCTGTTTGACCAGTTTCATACACGGAATATCGGTCGTCCCGTCGCCGAAATAAATCATGTGACGGAACTGCACCGGACGCTGCTCCTCCTCGATATACTCGTTGATCCGCCGGCTGTCGTACACGCTTTCGATCCCTTTGTTGATCTTGAAGATGAACTGCGTTTTATTGGTGTAGTTGACCGCCACGGCCGGCCAGTAAGCCACGCCGTCGATATCGTAAAGGAACGAACAGGCGTAAATCTTCCGGAATTCCTTGGCGATCGGGGTACCTTCGATCATCTCGCGCAGGCCCGACGAATTGATGTAATGCTGCAGTTGGATGCCGCGTTCGGCGGCATAGGCGTTGATCCGCGGGAACCACTCGCGAACGCCCTCGTACAGTTCGATATTCTGTCCCGACCGGGCGAACGACTCGCGACGCAGCGAAATGCCGGAACTCTTGGCTTCGTGCAGCATCCGGTACATATAGGCGAGGATCGGGTCGCCGTCCTGTTCGCGGGCGGTTTCGTTGCTCTCCTCCCAGAACTCGCGGTTGCTTTTGCCGATCGCCGGAATAAAGTCGTACTCCTGCATGTTGCCCGGCGAAAGCGTGCCGTCGAAATCGTAGATCAGCGCTACGGTCAGTTTCTTTGCCATAATCGAAGTAATTGATGCCCTAAAGATATAAAAAACGGGAATAAACGACAATCACCGTCGCGTAGTCTTCCGTCGCGCACGGATGCGGCGGCAGATTTTCGTCCCCCGGTTCCGCAGCGCCGGACCGTCGTCGCGCATTAGCCAACAGATCGTATCGTAAAGCTGCTCTTCGACCCACGGCAATTCTGCCGACAGGCTGTCGAGTATCTCCATCGACCACACTTTTACGGCCGGACGCACCGACGGGTCGATCAGCCGGTCGAACGTCGCTTCGGCAACCTGTTGACGCTGACTGTCGGTCAGTTCGATCCGCCTCCGGTCGAGCAGCCACGCCATCATCTTCGAATAATGACGGCACGCGCTCGGATTGACGATCGCAAGGTAATTCCGGACGAAATGCCCGATATGCCGCCCGAACGCCTCCGGCGCGATAAAAAACGCCCTTTCCAACGCATACGAAGCATGAAACGCGACGGCCGGATCGCGGTCGAGTCCGAGGTTCAGCGCGAACCCGAAAAGATCGTTTTCCGCAATCAATTTCCCGTAACGCCCGGCAAACCCTTTGGTAAAATTACCTTTCAGTTCGGCGGCCAGTTCTTTTTCGGTCATCGTACCCGGATTAAAAACTGCGGAGCGGGATCCCCCGTCCGCAGTTCCCTGTTTTTCAAAAACGAATCCTTACAACGCAGCCATCCACCCGTACGTATCGGGTTCCTCGGCATACTGGATCGCACGCAGTCGGTGGTACAACTTTTCGCTCCATTTGCCCGGCTTGCCGTCGTTGTAAACGAAAGTATGTCCGGTCTGCGGATCGTAAATGCTGCCGATCGGTGACAGAACGGCCGCCGTACCGCACGATCCGGCCTCGTCGAACGTCCCGAGCTCGTCGTAATCGACCGGACGCTGTTCGACTTTCAGCCCCATCTCCGCGGCCAGCGTCATCAAACTCATGTTCGTGATCGACGGCAGCACCGAATGGGATTTGGGCGTAATGTAAACGCCGTTGCGGATGCCGAAAAAGTTGGCCGCGCCGCATTCGTCGATGTGCTTTTTCTCCTTTGCATCCAGATACAGCACGCTCGGATATCCTTTTTCATGCCCGATCTCGGCCGAAGTCAGGCTCGCCGCGTAGTTCCCGCCGGCCTTCACGTGCCCCGTGCCGAGCGGAGCGGCGCGATCGTGGTCGCGGTCGATCAACACCTTGATCGGATTGAACCCTTCCTTATAGTAAGGACCTACCGGAGTAACGAAAACGATCAGCAGGTATTCCCCGGCGGGCTTTACGCCGACCTGCGGGCCGGTGCCGAACAGTACGGGGCGGATATACAGCGAAGCGCCCGTCCCGTAGGGAGGGACGAAACGTTCGTTGGCCTTAACCACCCGCTTCATCATATCGACGAACATATCGACCGGCGGCAGAGCCATTTTCAGGTATTCGGCCGAGGAGCGCATCCGTTTGGCATTCTCTTCGGGACGGAAGATGCGGATCACGCCGTCGGCGCCGCGAAATGCTTTCTGTCCTTCGAAAGCCTCCTGCCCGTAGTGCAGGCAGGTCGCGGCCATATGCATCGTGACCGTTTCGTCAGTTGTCAGTTCGGGCGTTGTCCAGGCTCCGTCGCGGAAATAACTCCGTATGTTATAGTCTGTTTTGATGTACCCAAAAGATAGGTTTTTCCAATCTAAGTCCATAACTCTATTTTTATTCAATCGTCACAAATCCGTTTTTATTCCCGCTACCCCACCATCGTGCCGTTGCCGACCGGCTCGGCAGGGGACAGCAGCACCAGCTTTCCGGTAGCGTCCTGCGCCATCAGGATCATCCCTTCGGACAGCACGCCTTTGAGTTCGCGCGGCTCCAGGTTGATCAGCACCTGCACCTGCCGCCCGACAAGCGATTCGGGAGTATAGTGCTCGGCGATGCCCGACACGATCGTCCGTTTGTCGATCCCGGTATCGATAGTCAGCTTCAACAACTTTTTCGTCTTGGCGATCTTTTCGGCGGCGATGATCGTCGCCACGCGGATATCCATCTTTCCGAAATCGTCGAACGCAATGCTCTCTTTCTGCGGTTCGACCTTCTTGCCGGCCTCCTTTGCGAGGTTGGCCCGTTTCGTAGCGGCCAGCTTTTCGAGCTGCGCCTCGATCACGCTGTCTTCGATTTTCTCGAACAGCAAGGCGGGCGTCCCGATCCGGTGTCCGGGCTTCAATAGGGCCGTATTTCCGAGCTGATCCCAGCCGAACTTTTCGACGTCGAGCAGCCTCAGGATCTTCTCCGCAGTAAAAGGCATGAACGGCTCGACGGCGATCGCGAGCGACGCGGTGATCTGCAACGAAACGTTCAGGATCGTCTGCACGCGTTGCGGATCGGTCTTATACAGCTTCCAAGGCTCCGTATCGGCCAGGTATTTATTCCCCAGGCGGGCGATGTTCATCGCCTCTTTGAGCGCTTCGCGGAAACGGTAATTCTCGATATTCTCTTCGAGCGCCTTTTTGATCTGCGGCAGTTCGCCAAGGATATCGCGGTCGTAATCGGTCAATTCGCCGCAGGCGGGAACCTTCCCGTCGTAATATTTTTGCGTCAGCACCAGCGCGCGGTTGACGAAGTTGCCGAGCACGGCCACCAACTCGTTGTTGTTGCGCGTCTGGAAATCCTTCCACGTGAAATCGTTGTCCTTGGTTTCCGGCGCATTGGCGCACAACACGTAGCGCAGCACGTCTTCCTTGCCCGGAAACTCTTCGAGGTATTCGTGCAGCCACACCGCCCAGTTCCGCGACGTCGAGATCTTTTCTCCCTCCAGATTCAGGAACTCGTTGGCCGGCACGTTCTCCGGCAAGATATAACCGCCGTGCGCGCGCAGCATCGACGGGAACACGATGCAGTGGAAAACGATGTTGTCCTTGCCGATGAAATGCACCATCTTGGTGTCCTCGTCCTTCCAGTATTTTTCCCAGTCGGGCGTCAGATCCTTGGTCGCCGAGATGTAACCGATCGGCGCGTCGAACCACACGTACAGCACCTTCCCCTCGGCACCCTTGACCGGAACGGGAATCCCCCAATCCAGGTCGCGGCTCACCGCGCGGGGCTGCAATCCCAAATCGAGCCAGCTTTTGCACTGCCCGTACACGTTGACCTTCCACTCCTTATGCTCTTCGAGTATCCATTTGCGCAGAAACTCCTCGTGCTTGTCCAGCGGCAGGAACCAGTGCGTCGTCTCGCGCATCACCGGAACCGACCCGGTAATGGCGCTGTGCGGATCGATCAGGTCGGTCGCGCTCAGCGTACTGCCGCACTTCTCGCACTGATCGCCGTATGCGCGGTCGTTCTGACAGTGCGGGCAGGTGCCGACGATGTAGCGGTCGGCCAGAAACTGCCCGGCCTCCTCGTCGTAATACTGCATCGTGGTCTTTTCGATGAACTCTCCTTTGTCGTACAGCGCGCGGAAAAAATCCGACGCGGTTTTATGGTGCGTGGGCGAAGTCGTCCGCGAATAGATGTCGAACGACATGCCGAGTCCTTTGAAAGCGTTCTTGATGATATTGTGGTACTTGTCAACGATATCCTGCGGCTTGACTCCCTCCTGGCGCGCCTTGATCGTGATGGGCACGCCGTGCTCGTCGGAACCGCATACGGAGATCACGTCCGCGCCCCGCAGGCGCAGGTACCTCACATAAATATCCGACGGAATGTATACCCCCGCAAGGTGTCCGATATGCACCGGCCCGTTGGCATACGGGAGCGCCGATGTGACAAGATAGCGTTTAAACTTTTTCATCGTAAAGGTCAAAAATCAATATTCCGTACAAAGTTATGAATTTTTCGTCAAAAACGGTTCGCCGCAGCCCCTTTAATCAGCCGAAGAGGCCGAAATATCATCGGCGGACGAGCGGATCGAAAAATTCGCGGAACTTCGTATGCGGAACCGATACGCAAATCCGGCTGAACCTCGACGCGTAACCGGCCAACGCCGCGTCGCGCGTAAAAAAGTCCAGCGACACGCTGCCGATGCGGTGTTCGAGCAGTTCCTTCTCGCTGCGGTCGACGATCGCGAAAATGCCGACCGGCATCGACTCGCGGTAAAATTCCGTAGCCAGCAGGCCGTTTTCTTTCAGGTAAGCGATATTCAGCCCGATGTCCCGCACGGTCGCCGCTTTGAAATCCGCGACGGCGCGCCGTCCTTCGGGCGTCGTAAGCAAGCGCAGCACGAGCGTCTGCGCGAACGCGTTGACGCCGTTGTTCGTGTACATCGTCCGCTTTTCGAGTTCGGCGTACAGTCCCGGATCGGTCGTATGGATAAACCCGATCCGCTGCCCGCTGAGCCCCATCGACTTGCTGAAACTCTCGACGATCGCCACGTTGCGCAACGGACGTATTTCGCGGTAGAACGTGTCCGTCGCGTCGCGGAAAACCCGGCGGTAGGGGCTGTCGAAAAAGACGGTTACGCCGGCGGCGTCCAATTTGCGCAGCAACGCCAACAAACGGGCGTCGTCGTACTTTTGTCCCAGCGGATTGCCCGGATCGCAGATCAGCACGCCGCAGCCGGTCAGTCGCGGGATCATCGACTCGAGTCGGTCGAGCGACGGGTATTCGGCGCGTTGCACGCCCCGGATGGTCAGCAATTTGAAATAGCACCCCCAGTAATAAACCGGCAGATACAGCCGCTCGATGTCGACGCTTTGCGCCAGCAGGTCGAGTCCGTTCATCGCCCCCGGCACAATCAGCAGGTTGTCACGCGACGATTCGCCGCCGAAGTACTCCGCATTAATCGCGTCTCGCAACGCCGCAAAACCGCGCCCCGGCGGATAGGTTTGCATCTGCGCCGTATTGAAGTCGATCCCGGCGATCACCTCCCGCAGGTCGATATTTACCACCGAATTGATCCCCCGGTTCAGCCGCAGGTATTCCGCCCCGGTACGGGCGCTCAGAGCCGCCAGATTCTCTCCGATCTCGACGATGTGCGACAACGCGACGCCGCTCTCTTTTATTTTCATTCCGATATGATAACGTTCCGGCATAAATTTTCCGAAATCTCTAACCTATTTTTTCAACGCTTCGAAGCCATGACCGTAAACGCCCATCACGTTGCCGACCGTCATAAAGGCCTCCGGATCGACCCGTTTAATCAGTTTGAACAGCGTTCCCGTTTCGTATTTGCGACAAACCACCATCACCACTTTCGTCGGCTGCTTCGTGTACCACCCTTCGCCGTCGAGCAACGTCACACCCCTACGCATCTCGCTGAAAATCAGCCGGGCGATCTCTTCGTATTTTTTCGACACGATCAACACCTGCGTCGACTGCCGGTTGCCGGCCATCACGGCGTCGATCGTATACCCGTTGACGGCCACCATCACGTAACCGTAAATGGCGGCCGTAATATTCTTGAATATGAAAATCGAACAGCCGATGATCAACAGGTCGCACAGCATGATGATCCGCCCGTAACTGATCGTCTTGTAACGGTTGACGATCATCGCGATGATATCCGTGCCGCCGGTGCTGCCGCCCTGCGTGAAACAGATGCCGATACCGCCGCCCGCCACGGCTCCGCCGAGAATTACCGACAGCAGCTTGTCGTTGCCGAGTCCGAGTAGATTGTTCGGTATCAACCCCTGCATCACCGACATCGCCGCCGAAATGAAAACGATCGCATAGATCGTCTTCGCGCCGAACCGCAGCCCGACCAACACCGAACTGACCGCCACCAGCACCGAGTTCAGCACCAGGAACGAAAGCCCCAGCGGCACGCCGCCGTTCGTCCCGCCGGTCGCATAATAGATCAGCAGGCCCACGCCGTTGATTCCGCCTCCCATCACATCGGCCGGAATCAGGATGCCGGTCCATGCGAAAGAATACATCACCAGACCGATCGAAATCAACGTATATTCTTTAATAGTCTTTAAAACAGCCGTCTTCGAGAAATCCGCATTCATATTCCATCGTTATTTCGGTTTCCCGCCGCGCAACCCGAGCGACGGCGATCCGATTAACAAAGATCGGCAAGATTTTTCGATCTGCCAACAGTTTTTTGCACTTGCCGCCCGTCCGGAGCGGCCGCCGGAAGAATTTGCCGCGACGACCGGCTTCACCCGGAAACAATCCCGAAAAAACGCTATTTTTGTCGAAAAACATCCTTCTTTGGAAAAACGACCCGACAAATCTCCCGCGACGGCCGACCGCTACGCCGACGTGATCCTGCCTCTGGCCGCGCCGGCCATGACTTTCGCCGTCCCGGACGCGATGCTGCGGCAGATCGTGCCGGGCTGCCGGGTGATCGTCCAACTGGGAGCCCGGAAATACTACACCGGGATCGTCGACCGGCTGCACGGCCAGCGGCCGCCTTTCGACCGGATCAAACCGGTCGGGCGGATCGCGGACGCGGAACCCGTCGCCACGGCGGAACAACTGCGGCTGTGGCATTGGCTGTCGGAATATTACATGTGTCCGTTGGGAATGGTACTGCGGGCGGCGCTGCCGGCCGGCCTGAAATCCGACGGTTTTTCGGAGGACGAGACGTTCGGCCGCGGCTACATGCAGCCGCGGCAAACGGTCGTTTCGCTGCATCCGGACATCCGCAATGAGGAACGGCTGCACGTCGCGCTGGATTCCCTGTCGCGCGCGAAATCCCAGTACAAAGCCCTGCTGGAATACCTCGAAAAAACCGGGAATCCCGACTTCGGCGCACCGATCGAAATTCCGCGCAAACGGCTTTCGGCTCCGACCGCGATCCTCAAAGCGTTGGCCGAAAAAAGATTTATCCGGATCGCCGATACCGAAATCCCGGCATCGGACGCGCCCGCCGCGCCAGACAAACTGCCCGAACTTTCGGCAGCGCAAACGGCGGCCTACGAGCGGATCAAAACCTGTTTTTCGGAGAAAGAGGTCGTCCTGCTGCACGGGGTAACCGGCAGCGGCAAGACCGAAATCTACATCCGGCTGATGGCCGAAGCGCTGGCAGCCGGGCACAACGTGCTGTACATGCTGCCCGAAATCGCGTTGACCGCACAACTGATCCGGCGCATGGAAAGCTATTTCGGAAAAGCCGTCACGGTCTACCATTCGCGGCTGAGCGACAACCGCCGAGCCGCCGTCTACCACGAACTGCTGCGCTGCGACGGCGGACGGATCGTGATCGGCGTGCGCTCGTCGGTACTGCTGCCGCTGCGCAACCTGTCGCTGGTAATCGTCGACGAGGAGCACGACACCAGCTTCAAGCAGACCGACTCGGCCCCTCGCTACCACGGCCGCGACACCGCCGTGGTGCTGGCATCCGTCTGCGGCGCCAAAGTGCTGCTCGGCAGCGCGACGCCCTGCGCCGAATCGTTCCACAATGCGGTAACCGGCAAATACGGACACGTCGTGCTCTCGGAACGCTACGGCGGAGTCACGCTGCCGCAGGTGATCGTGTCGGACACGCTGCGCGCCGCCAAACGCGGCGAAAAGTACTCGCATTTCAACAAAATCCTGCTCGATCAGATCGACCGGACGCTGCAACGGGGTCGTCAGGCAATGCTGTTCCAGAACCGGCGGGGATTCTCGCCGTATGTCGAGTGCGGGCATTGCGGCTGGACGGGCGTCTGCCCCGACTGCAACGTTTCGCTGACCTACCATAAAAACGACGGAACGCTGCGCTGCCACTACTGCGGCTACCACATGCCGATCCCGAAAACCTGTCCGTCGTGCGGAACCGGCGAACTGCTTCCGCAAGGCTTCGGCACCGAAAAAATCGAAGAGGAACTGGCGGCGATCTTTCCGCAGGCCGCGATCGAACGGCTCGACGCCGACACCGCGCGTTCGTCGCGCAACTACCGGCGCATCATCGCTTCGTTCGAACAGCGTAAAACGAACATCCTGGTCGGGACGCAAATCATCACGAAAGGGTTCGATTTCGGCGGCGTCGCGTTGGTCGGCATCCTGAACGCCGACAACATGCTGAATTACCCGGATTTCAGGGCCGGGGAGCGGGCTTTCCAGATGATGATGCAGGTCGGCGGACGCGCCGGACGCCGCGAAGAGCAGGGAACGGTCGTTATCCAGACCGCCCAGCCCGAACACCCGGTCGTCCGGCAGGCGCGCGACAGCGACTACGATGCGATGATCCGCTCGCAACTGGCCGAACGCCGCGCCTTTTTTTACCCGCCCTTCTGCCGGTTGATCGCCGTTCTGCTGCGCCATCGCGATCACGCTTTGCTGTGGAAAGCGGCTGCTGCGTTCGGGACGGAAGCGCGCACCCGGTTCGGCCGCCGGCTGCTCGGCCCCGAACCGCCCGCAGTAGATCGGATACGCGGACAATTCCGGTTGCAGTTCCTATTGAAAATCGAAAAGCAGCTACCGGTCGCCGCCGTGAAAAAAGAGTTGTCCGGACTTTTCGATCGGTTGCATGCCGTGCCGGAATTCCGGCCGGTCGACATCGTCGTAGACGTAGACCCGCAATAGCGTTTTTTCGGAAAAAAACGCTATCTTTAGAGCTTACCGATATCATGTACCTAATTATGGAACAAAAATTCTGTCAAAGTTGCGGAATGCCGCTTACGGACGCCTCCCAATTCGGCACGAACGCCGACCGAACCCCAAACGAAACGTACTGTCATTTTTGTTTCCGGGATGGAACGTTCACGCAGAAATGCACGATGGACGAAATGATCGAAAACTGCCTGAACTACCTGGACGAATTCAACCGCGATTCCCCGGTACAGTACACCCGCGAACAAGCCCGCGAGCAGATGCGACAGTTTTTCCCGCACCTGAAACGCTGGCAATCCGGTTCTCCCGAATAATCGATTTTTTCAGGGCCGCAACGGCCGATGTCCAAACCCAGAACGTCCGTCATGCTTCGCACCTATTTTTCGGAAATATTCCGCCTGTTCTTCCCGGAACGGTGCCCGGCCTGCGGGCGGGCGCTGCCCGAGGGCGTCCGGTGGCTGTGCCCGCACTGCCGCTGGGACATGCCGCTGACCGGGTATGCCGCCGAGCACGACAACCCGGTCGCCCGTAAATTCTGGGGACTGGTTCCGGTGCAAGAGGCGGCCTCGATGTTCTTTTTCACCCGGCACGGCCGCTACCGGGCAATGATCCACGGATTCAAATACCACGGACAATGGAAAACCTGCCTGCGACTCGGAGCGATGTTCGGCGCGGAGCTGTCCGAAAGCGGCCTGTACGACACGGTCGACCTGATCGTCCCCGTACCGTTGCATTACAGGCGGCTTTTCCGCAGGGGCTACAACCAAGCGGAGTACCTCGCGCGCGGCATCGCCGGGGCGCTCGGCAGGGAGACCGATTGCCGCAGTCTCGTCCGTAAATCCTACAACCGTTCGCAAACCGCCATGCGCAACCGCAAAGACCGCTGGGAAAACGTGGCGGACATCTTTTCGGTACGCCGTCCGCAACGGCTGGTCGGACGCCATATCCTGCTGGTCGACGATGTGCTGACGACCGGTTCGACGCTGACCGCCTGCGCCGAAACCATCCTGAAAGCAGTCCCTTCGTGCCGCATCAGCATCGCTACGTTGGCCGTTTCGGCGACGGAACTGTTCGGGGGCAAAGGACAGGGAGGACTTTAACGGGAAGCGGTCGCCAAGACAAAAACCCGGCGATTATTATATAATAATTAAAGGGCCGTTCCGACGGGATTTTCAGCCCGGTGCGTGCTTATTCGCTGAGCCGGTACGCTTTCGGCGTCATGCCCGTATGCTTCTTGAAAAAACGGCCGAAGAACGACGGCGTCGGGAAATTCAGGTAGTTGGCGATCTGCTGCACGGTCATCTGCGACGATTTCAACTGCGTTTTCGCATCGAGCACGACCGTCTCGTTGATCCATTCGGTAACGGTGCGGTTGGTGGTCTTCTTAACGACCGACGACAAGTATTTGGGCGTCAGACACAACTCCCGCGCATAAAAAGCCACCGTCCGCTCCTCCTTATAATGCAGGATAATCAGGCGGATCAGCTTGCGGAAAATCTCCTCGTCGCGGGTCAGTTGCCGGTCGCTTTTCGCATATTTTTTCTGATACAGGGCGCTGATCTCGTAAAAAAGAGTCAACAGCAGGTTCTGCACGATCTCCCTACAATAACAGTGCTCCTTGCGCAGCGCTTTCTCGTACAGCAAATCGAACAGATCGAGCAGCGTTTCGGCGTCGTCCGCAGCCAGTGGCAGCACCGGAGTCTGGAAAATATACGGATAAAGCGGATTGATCGCCTGGTAAATCCCTTTCAGGAATTCCGCGGAAAAACCGGTCATGCAAAGGCTGAAATCGTCGCTTTGGCGCGGAATATGGACGATCGTTCCCGGGACGATGAAGATTAAATCGCCGGGACGGATTTCGGAAATTTTCAGGTTCAGCGAGATCGTACAACTCCCCGCCGTACAAATTCCGGTGCACGCGCCGTAAAACCGTACCGGCTCGGCGAAAAGAGCCGGCGCGCTCCACCTGCGGTCGGTAACCAGAAAATGATCGGTCACGTAACCGCGGCCGTCGGCCGGCCCGATTTGCGCTACGCCGATACCGGGCAATCCTTCTTTTTTCATCATCTTCGCACAACGGCATAAATGTGCCGGACAGGGGCAAAGATAACAAACCGGCGGAACTCCGACAAGGAGAAAAAAAGGTAGTAAAAAAGAAATTTAGAACATTAATGCCGTGGATCGGGACTTTTTTGATCCGTTCAACTCCGTACCTTTGAAATGTTTTTTTTAATTGGAAAAAAGTTATGGAATCGGAAAACATATCGAACACGGCCCATCCGTCGCAGATTACAGGTCGCATTTCGCAGATTATCGGCCCCGTGGTGGACGTGGCGTTCGAAGGCCCCGAAAACGAGGTCGTTCTGCCCAGCATCCACGACGCCATGCAGATCCGGCGCGACAACGGAAAAATCCTGATCGTCGAAGTACAGCAGCACATCGGTGAAAACACCGTGCGCACCGTCGCGATGGACAGCACCGACGGCCTGCGCCGGGGAATGGAAGCGATATCGCACTTCAGCCCGATTACCATGCCGGTCGGCGAGCAGATCAAAGGGCGGCTGATGAACGTCGTAGGCGATGCGATCGACGGCATGAAGCCGCTCGACGAAAAAGGGGCTTACCCGATCCACCGCGAACCCCCGAAATTCGACGAACTGACCACCGTGCAGGAAGTGCTCTACACCGGTATCAAGGTGATCGACCTGCTCGAACCCTATTCGAAAGGCGGTAAGATCGGACTGTTCGGCGGCGCGGGCGTCGGCAAGACCGTGCTGATCATGGAACTGATTAACAACATCGCCAAGAAACACCACGGCTTTTCGGTTTTCGCAGGCGTCGGCGAGCGTACCCGCGAGGGCAACGACTTGCTGCGCGAAATGATCGAATCGGGCGTGATCCGCTACGGCGAGGCGTTCAAGGAGAGCATGGAAAAAGGCGAATGGGATCTGTCGAAGGTGGATTACAAGGAGGTCGAGAAATCGCAGGCCACGCTGGTGTTCGGACAGATGAACGAACCTCCCGGAGCCCGCTCTTCGGTGGCGCTGTCGGGGCTAACCGTAGCCGAATCGTTCCGCGACGCGGGAACCGGAACCAAGGACATCCTGTTCTTCATCGACAATATTTTCCGTTTCACGCAGGCGGGCTCCGAAGTATCGGCGCTGTTGGGACGAATGCCGTCGGCCGTGGGTTACCAGCCGACGCTGGCCACCGAAATGGGCGCGATGCAGGAACGGATCACCTCGACGAAAAAAGGTTCGATCACCTCCGTACAGGCCGTTTACGTGCCGGCGGACGACCTGACCGACCCGGCCCCAGCGACCACGTTCACGCATCTGGACGCCACCACCGTACTGAGCCGCAAGATCACCGAGCTGGGGATCTATCCGGCCGTCGATCCGCTCGAATCGACTTCGCGCATCCTCGATCCGCTGGTGGTCGGCAAGGAACACTACGAAACCGCGCAGCGCGTAAAACAGATCCTTCAGCGCAACAAGGAGTTGCAGGACATCATATCGATCCTCGGCATGGAGGAGCTCTCGGACGAAGACCGGCAGACCGTGAACCGGGCGCGCCGCGTACAGCGTTTTCTGTCGCAGCCGTTCACCGTGGCCGAACAGTTCACCGGCGTACCGGGCGTGATGGTCACCATCGAGGAGACGATCCGCGGGTTCAAAATGATCCTCGACGGCGAAGTCGATTACCTGCCCGAGCCGGCCTTCCTGAATGTCGGAACGATCGACGAAGCGATCGAAAAAGGTAAAAAACTGTTAGCACAGGCTGCCGTATGACCCTCGAGATCTTATCCCCCGAACGGACGCTTTACAGCGGAGAAGTGGAGCGCGTAACGCTGCCGGGAGCGCTCGGCGAGTTCACCGTGCTCAGAAGGCACGCTCCGATCATCTCCGCCCTCGTCAAAGGGGAGGTCAAATACCTGCTCAAAGACGGCAAAGAAGAAAAAGTGGCGATCGCGAGCGGTTTCGCGGAAGTGAAAAAAGACAAAGTGTCGGTCTGCGTCGAAAGCGTCTGACGACAGAAAAAAGAAAACACGGGGAAGCGTCGGGCTTTCTCAAACGACTGGAAAAAATGGAAAACGGGGAACGTAAATTTAAAAGGCATTACGTGATCGGGCTGACCCTCCTGACACTGATTTCGGGCTGGGGCGGCGCGGCGCTGATGCTGGGCGCTTACCCGAAACATTATGTGGAATGGCTGCCGTACATGCCGCTGTTTTTCTATTTCTGGGGGCTGATTTTCGTGGCGCTTTTCCGCCGCAACACCGGGCGGAAAATGACGCGACTGTTCCTCGGCATGAAAGTGGCGAAAATGTTGCTTTTCGTTCTGCTGATCGGGCTTTACACGTCGCTGGTGGATGTTCGCAATACGGAGTTCGTCGTGACGTTTCTCGCCTACTACCTGATTTTCCTGCTATTCGAAACGGTGTTTTTCTGGCACTATGAAAACAAATTGAAAAAAAACGAAGGGAATGAATAGTTTACGACATATCGTTGCCATCGTGTGTCTGCTGCTGTTCGGGATCGCGAAACCCGCAGCGGCGGAAGACCTGCCCAAAGGCGAGGATGCAGACGTGAAGGAGATCGTTTTCGGACACATCGGCGACGCTTACGGATGGCACATCACGACCTGGGGCGAAACGCACGTGACGGTTCCGCTGCCGGTGATCGTTCGCAGCAAGACCGGACACTGGAACGTATTCTCATCGTCGCGCCTGGAACATGGGGAATATAACGGCTATTACATCGCGCAGGACGGCCCGTACGCCGGCAAGATCGTCGAACGCATCAACGGACAGGAGATGCGCCCGCTCGACCTGTCGATCACGAAGACGGTGTTCGCGTTGCTGCTGAACAGCCTGATCCTCGTCTGCATCGTACTCGGCGTCGCACGGTGGTACCGCAAACGCACAGTCGAAACGGCCGCGCCGGGCGGATTCGTCGGAGCGATGGAAATGTTCGTGATGATGATCCACGACGACCTGATCAAAAGCTGCGTCGGGAAAGATTACAAACGGTTCGCGCCGTACCTGCTGACCGTCTTCTTCTTCATCTTCATCAACAACATCATGGGGCTGATCCCGATTTTCCCCGGAGGGGCCAACGTGACCGGCAATATCGCAATCACGATGGTGTTGGCGTTGTGCACATTCGTCGCCGTGAATCTGTTCGGGACGCGCGAATACTGGAAAGAGATTTTCTGGCCGGAGGTTCCCGTATGGCTCAAATGTCCGGTTCCGATGATGCCGGCGATCGAACTGGTCGGTATTTTCACGAAGCCGTTCGCGCTGATGATCCGTCTGTTCGCCAACATGATGGCCGGACACGCGGTGATCCTGAGTCTCACGTGCCTGGTATTCGTCACGGTCAGCATGGGCCCGGCCGTCAACGGATCGATGACAGTGGTATCAGTATTGTTCTGCATCTTCATGAACCTGCTGGAACTTCTGGTGGCGTTTATCCAGGCCTACGTATTCACGATGCTGTCGGCCGTATTCATCGGCCTGGCGCGCGTGGAGCACCATAAAACCGAAGAAGCGGAAATTTAATCCGGATACGGAATTTCAAAAAGTTACTAATTCAAATAACAATTAAAAACCTAAAGTTATGTTACTTACATTATTGTTACAGGTTGCAGCAGAATTGAGCCTCGGAAAACTGGGCGCAGCGATCGGCGCCGGTCTGGCCGCCATCGGAGCAGGTATCGGTATCGGTAAGATCGGCGGATCGGCGATGGAAGCCATCGCACGCCAGCCGGAAGCTTCGAACGATATCCGTACGAATATGATCATCATCGCGGCGCTGGTCGAAGGCGTTGCGCTGTTTGCCGTGGTCGTTTGTTTCCTCGCGCTTTAATCCTAAATCCGGAAAGCGATGGGACTCTTACAACCCGAATCGGGCCTCCTGTTTTGGATGCTGCTGTCGTTCATCGTCGTTTTCGTGATCCTGGCCAAATACGGTTTCCCGGTTATCACGAAGATGGTCGAGGAGCGTAGGGTTTTCGTCGAAAAGTCTCTGGAAGCGGCCAAAGAGGCAAAAGCCCAACTGGACAATATCAAAACCGAAAGCGAAGCCCTGCTGCAGCAAGCGCGCGAAGATCAGATGAAAATCCTGAACGAAGCCGCCGCCGCCAAGGAGCGTATCATCAGCGAGGCGAAGGGACAGGCGCAGGCCGAAGCCCAGAAACAACTCGAAGAGGCGAAACGCCAGATACGGCTTGAGAAAGAGGCCGCCGTACGCGAAGTACGCAGCCAGATCGCGATGCTGTCGGTCGATATCGCCGAAAAAGTGATCCGTAACAAGCTGGACAACACCCCGGCGCAGATGTCGATGATCGACCGCCTGCTCGAGGAGATGCCCGACATGAAACAGTCGTAGCGTATGAACACAGGAATGATCCCGGTACGGTATGCCAAAGCGTTGCTGGAGTTCGCGTATGAAAAAAAATGCGCGGAACAGGTGTACGCCGAGATGTCCGCCGTGGCCGGAAGTTTCGAACGCGAACACGCGCTGCGCCGGGTACTGGATAATCCCGTACTGCCGGTCGACAAGAAAACGGAACTGATCCGTACCGCGGGCGGAGGACGAACGAGCGAAGTATTCGACCGGTTCGTGTGGCTCGTGCTGCACAACCGCAGGGAACGTTACTTGCAATCGATCAGCCTGATGTACCTCGATCTGTACCGCAAACTGAATCGCATCAGCACCGGCAGGCTGGAAACGGCCGTACCCGTAACTCCCGAAACCGAACGGAAGATCATCGACCTGATCGCCTCCGAAACGAACGGGAAGGTGGAACTCAAAACGTCCGTCAAACCGGAATTGCTCGGCGGGTTCGTTTTCGAAATGGACTCGGAACGGCTGGACGCCAGTATTGCGACGCAACTGCGCAATATCAAGAAACAATTCGTCGAAAAGAACAAACGGATTGTATAGTGTTTTTAATCAGTAAACAAAGAAGGTATGTCTGAAAATATAAAGGCAAGCGAGATTTCGGACGTGCTGCGGATGCAGCTCGAGGGAATCGACACCGACCTTCGGTTCGAAGAAGTCGGCACGGTGCTTCAGGTCAGCGACGGCGTCGTCCGGATCTACGGCTTGCAGAATGCTGAGGCCAACGAACTGTTGGAGTTCGACAACGGCATCCGGGCCGTGGTGATGAACCTCGAGGAAGATAACGTCGGCGCCGTGCTGCTGGGCCCGACGGATCAGATCCGCGAAGGAGACACCGTGAAACGCACCAAGCGCATCGCGTCGATCAACGTCAGCGAAGCGATGCTCGGTCGCGTGATCGACCCGCTCGGCAATCCGCTGGACGGCATGGGACTGATCGGCGGCGAAACGATCGAAATGCCGCTGGAACGCAAAGCGCCGGGCGTTATTTTCCGGCAGCCGGTGAACCAGCCGCTGCAAACCGGACTGAAAGCCGTTGACGCGATGATCCCGATCGGCCGCGGACAGCGCGAACTGATCATCGGCGACCGCCAGACCGGAAAAACGGCTATCGCCATCGATACGATCCTGAACCAGAAAAGCAATTTCGAAGCGGGCGACCCGATCTACTGTATCTACGTAGCCATCGGGCAAAAAGGCTCGACCGTAGCCACGATCGTCAACACGCTGCGTGAAAAAGGAGCGATGGACTATACGGTCGTCGTGGCCGCTACGGCTTCCGACCCGGCCGCCATGCAATATTTCGCACCGTTCGCCGGGGCCGCCATTGGCGAATACTTCCGCGACACGGGACGCCACGCGCTGGTCGTTTACGACGACCTGTCGAAACAGGCGGTAGCTTACCGCGAAGTATCGCTGATTCTCCGCCGCCCGTCGGGCCGCGAAGCGTATCCGGGCGATATCTTCTACCTGCACTCCCGTTTGTTGGAACGCGCCGCGAAGATCATCAACCAGCAGGAAGTGGCCGAGCAGATGAACGACCTACCGCCCAGCCTGCAAGGCAAGGTCAAAGGAGGCGGTTCGCTGACGGCGCTGCCGATCATCGAAACGCAGGCGGGGGACGTAGCCGCCTATATCCCGACCAACGTGATTTCGATCACCGACGGTCAGATCTTCCTCGACACCGACTTGTTCAATCAGGGAAACCGCCCGGCTATCAACGTCGGAATCTCGGTATCGCGCGTCGGCGGTAACGCGCAGATCAAGGCGATGAAAAAGGTAGCCGGCACGCTGAAAATCGACCAGGCCCAGTACCGCGAACTGGAAGCGTTTACGAAGTTCGGCGGCGACATGGATCCGGTGACGGCGCTGACGATCGACAAAGGACAGAAAAACACCCGTCTGCTGGTACAACCGCAATACTCACCGATGCCGGTCGAACAACAGATCGCCGTACTGTACTGCGGTACGCACGGCCTGCTGAAAGACGTTCCGCTGGATCGGGTGCAGGATTTCGAAACGGCATTGATCAACAACCTGCTGGGCAGCGAAACGCTCGCCACGCTGAAAAAAGGCATCATCAACGACGAGGTAACCGCCAAAATCGAGGAAGTGGCTGCAGCAGTCGCCTCGGCACTTAAAAAGTCATAAGTCATGGCATCGCTGAAAGAGGTCAAGGGAAGAATCGCGTCGGTCAACAGTACGCTGAAAATCACGTCGGCCATGAAAATGGTAGCGTCGGCCAAGTTGCACCGCGCGCAGGGAGCCATCGAAAACATGCTCCCCTACGAGCGGAAGCTGAACGGCATACTGTCGGGATTCCTGTCGGCCGAAGGTTCGGTCAGTTCTCCCTTTGCCGAAAAGAGGGAAGTGCAGCGGGTGGCTATCGTGGCCGTTTCGTCGAACTCGTCGCTCTGCGGTGCATTCAACGCCAATGTCGCTAAAAAACTGCACGAAACGATCGCCTCTTACGGCAAGCTGAAACGGGAAAACATTCTGATCTTCCCGATCGGGAAAAAAATCGCCGAAGCGACCCGCAAAGAGGGTTTCGAACCGCAGGGCGATTACCAGAAAATGGCTGAGAAACCGACTTACAAAGAAACTTCCGATCTAGCCGCCCGGTTGATGAAGATGTTCGCAAATCACGAGATCGACCGCGTCGAACTGATATACAACCATTTCAAAAGCACGGCCGTACAGGTGCTGACGCGCGAGGAGTACCTGCCGATCGACACCGAACAGCAGAAAGGGAAAGGTCTGAGCGCGGATTATATCGTCGAACCGGATCGCGAGACGGTCGTCAACACGCTGATCCCGCAGGTGCTGGGGCTGAAAATTTTCACCGTGTTGCTGGATTCGAACGCCGCCGAGCATGCCGCCCGGACGATCGCTATGCAAATGGCGACGGACAATGCGATCGAACTGATCCAGGAACTTACGATCCAGTACAACAAAACACGCCAGCAGTTGATTACGAACGAACTGCTCGATATGATGGGAAGCGAAATCGGCAACGACTGATTTTTCGACATCGCACACCTGACAAAAACGCCTTCATGCGATGAAGGCGTTTTTTATTACCCGAAAAAGTTTCGTATACACGCTGCCGACACAGTGATCGCCCCCGGCCGATCATGTTTAGCAACCGGGACGATCCCGTCGCTGCCGACCGCTTCGAATTATCGATCTTCATTTTACCCCCTAAACATCATAAGAGAAGTTCCGGCTGTCCGCCCATCTCGGAGTCGCTATAGGGGCGAAAAACGAGCCGGGTGGTAGATTTCGAACCGGAATTTCAGCCGAATAACCCCCCGCACATTTTCCGGAAAGAACATCGGCCTCAACCGGAAGTGATTTAGAACGCACTTTAATAAAAATTCTTAGTAAAAGTTTCGGCGATGTTTTGGCTTTTCTGGCATATTTTATATAAATTTGTATTTAAGCTGCGGAGTGTGGCTAATTGAAAATTTTAACTATCAGTTTGTATGTCCGGGAAATCCGAAAAAAAAGAGCATCAGAAAAAAATTATAGGGCTTAGCCGTAAAGGACTCATTTTAACTGTCATAGCGGCGGTTGCCGTCGGAGCGAGCATCACGATCGGATTGAACAGAGTTTACATGCAGAGTTCGACGGACGAGTCGTGCCAGTCGTGCCATGTGCACCCTCAGGCGGATAAAAGCTGGAAACTGTCGTCGCACCACAACAGCAAAAGCGGCGTAGTGACCGGTTGCGCCGAATGCCACCTGCCCCCGAAAGGCTCTTTCAAGCATTTCACGGCCAAAGCGCGGACCGGTTTGAAAGATTTGTGGGCCTACTGGACGAAAGACAGTTCCGAATTCGACTGGGAAAGTAAAAAAGAACTGGACCACGCCGTCACGATCGTCTACAACGAATCATGCAAGGAGTGCCATCAGCAGTTGTTCCCGTCGCGGCTCAGTCAGGAAGGTATCACCGCCCATCTCTACTACGAAGAAAACGAAAAGAAACTCGACCTGCAGTGTATCAGCTGCCATCTGGACGTAGGCCATTACGATCCGAACTATACGCATGCGAAAATGCAGGGCATCCCGCAGCCCGAAGCGAAAAAAGGCGAACCGTTCACCGAAGCGGCTACCGTAACCGCATTCGAGAATTTTACCGAAACCATCCCCGGTACGACCGTATCGTTTGACATGAAAGCGATCCCCGGAGGAACTTTCGCAATGGGCAGCCCGGACGACGAACCGTTCCGCAGGGACGACGAAGGCCCCGTAAAAAAAGTGACCGTTTCGCCGTTCTTTATCGGCGAAACCGAAGTGACCTGGGATCAGTACTGGGCTTTTTACGCCGAGACCATGTCGGAAGGACGCACGCCGCCGGAAAAGGTTTACGCCAACAATTCGAACCCGGAAGTAGACGCGATCAGCGGCCCGACCCCGCCGTTCGGCATCCCCGACCAGGGTTGGGGCAGCGGCAACCGGCCGGCCATCACGATGACCCATTACGCGGCCGAAACGTTCTGCCAGTGGTTGTCGAAAAAAACCGGCAAGAAATACCGTCTGCCGACCGAAGCCGAATGGGAATACGCGACGCGCGGCGGAACGGAAACGCCCTACTTCTTCGCCGGCGATCCGAAGAAACTCTCCGATCAGGGCTTCTGGCGGAAATTCTTCGACGCCGACACGACCAACATAAACCGTTACGTCGTCTATACAAAAAACAGCAAGAACAAAACCCAGGAGCCGTCGTTCGTACAAGCCAACCCGTTCGGGCTTAAAAATACGCTCGGCAACGTAATGGAATACTGCTCGGACTGGTATGCCGAAGACGCCTACGCGAAAATGCCCGACGGCGTAGTCGATCCGAAAGGCCCCGCATCGGGGAAAGAACACGTAGTGCGCGGCGGTCAGTTCTCCGACGACGCGGCGGATCTGCGATCGGCCGCCCGCGGACATACCGAGCACGACAAATGGCTGAAAACCGATCCGCAAAATCCGAAAAGTATCTGGTGGTACTCGGATATCCGCAGCATCGGGTTCCGGGTCGTATGCGAACCCGCCGAGGGTCAGCAACCGTAATCGTCAGAGCTTGTCCGACAAAAAAGAAACCAAATCAATAAAACCTAAACATTAACTATTATGAGCAAGGATAACAAAATTACCAGAAGGGAGTTCCTCTCCTATTCGGCAGTGGCCGGCGTAGCCGGAGCGCTGGGCTTTTCACCGCTTCTTTCCTCGTGCGGAAACAGCAAAAAGACGGCTTACGTACCGTTGAAGGCACCCGGGGAATATTACATTCCGGAATTGCCCGACAAAGCGGCCGACGGAAAAGAACTGAAAGCCGGCGTGATCGGCTGCGGCGGACGCGGTTCGGGAGCGGCCGAGAACTTTCTGGCGGCCGCCAACGGAGTCACGATCACGGCGCTTGGCGACGTATTCGACGACCGCCTGCAGGGATTGAAAAACACGCTGAAAGACAAATACCAGATCGAAGTAGCCGACGACAAATGCTTCACCGGTTTCGACGCCTATAAAAACGTGATCGATTCCGGCGTAGACGTGGTAATCATCGCCACGCCCCCGTTTTTCCGTCCGGAACACTTCAAATACGCCACCGAAAAAGGGGTACACAGTTTCCTCGAAAAACCGATCTGCGTCGATCCGGAAGGTTACCGCACCGTAATGGCCGCGGCCAAGCAGGCCCAGGCCAAGGGGCTGTGTGTTATCACCGGAACGCAGCGTCACCATCAACGCCCCTACGTAGAATCGTATAAAAAGGTGCAGGAAGGTCTGATCGGCGAAATTACCGGCGGCAACGTCTACTGGAATCAGCCGATGCTGTGGTACCGCAACCGTGAACAAGGCTGGTCGGACATGGAGTGGATGATCCGCGACTGGGTGAACTGGAAATGGCTTTCCGGAGACCATATCGTTGAACAACACGTTCACAATATCGACGTATTCAACTGGTTCTCGGGTTATAAGCCGAAACGAGCCACCGCTTTCGGAAGCCGCCAGCGCCGCGTGACGGGGGATCAGTACGACAATTTCAGCGTAGATTTCGAATACGACAACGGCGTTCATATGCACAGCATGTGCCGCCAGATCGACGGCTGCGATTCCAACGTCAGCGAATTCATCCAGGGAACCAAAGGATCGTGGAGCAGCACCGACTTCGCCATCCGCGACCTGCAGGGCAACATCGTATGGCAGTACGACAGTGCGACCGAAGATGCCGCCCACCAGCAAAACGACCCGTACACGCTGGAGCATGTCAACTGGATCTCCTGCATCCGCAACAATACCCCGATCGTACAGGCCGAAGAGACCGCCACATCGAATATGTGCGCCATTATGGGCCGCGAATCGGCTTACACCGGCAAGTCGGTCTCTTGGGACGAAATGACGGCATCGCCGCTGAACCTCACGCCTGCCAAGATGGAACTCGGCCCGATGGACATGAGCATCTATACCGTTCCCGTCCCGGGCACAGGCAAATAGAACGAACTCCGGCGATCCGGATTCCGGCAATAAAACGGGTATATACATCTATACCCGTTTTTATTCGTTCCGGGAGACAACCTGAAATAAGATGAAACTCATCGATGCCGAACTGTTGAACCGTACCTCCGCCCAGGCCAGAACGGACGACCGTCTCCGAAAGAATTACAACTTTCACGAACGGCCGGACGATCCGGTAAACCGGCTGTTGAATGCGCTCGAACCGGGCAGCTACCTGCCGGCGCACCGCCACCTGAATCCTGCCAAGGACGAGGCGATCGTGGTATTGCGCGGCAGCGTCGCCTCGTTCATTTTCGACGACCGGGGCGAAATTGCCGAATGTGCCGTGATCGACCCGCAGCAAGGCGTTTACGGATTCGATATTCCGGCCGGCGAGTGGCATAGCCTGCTGGTGCTCGAAAGCGGTACGGTCGTCTACGAAGTGAAACCCGGCCCGTACGTCCCGCTGCAAGAGTCCGACCTGGCGCCCTGGACGCCGCGCACCGGCGACGCCGAAGGGATCGGTCGTTACCTGAAACGATTGCAGGACGAATTATCGAACCGAAACAAACAATCAAAAATATGAAAAGAAGAGACTTTTTACGGGCGACGCTGGTCGGCGGAGCCGTCGCAGCGGTCAGTCCGCTGAACATGCTCGCAGGATGCGACAGCACTAAAAAGAAAAAAACGGAACTGAAACTCTCGTTCCAGGAAGGAACCGCTCCCGGTGAAACGCTGGAGCAGAAATTCGATTTCATGGAACAGAACGGCGTGGTCGGCTTCGAACCCGGCGGAGCCGGCTTGGCCGCACGGGTCGGCGAACTGCAAAAACTGCTGCAAGGACGCAACATCAAGGTCAGCGCGATCTGCGCCGGTTTCCAGGGCTTCATTCTGTCGGAAGACGAAGCCGTGCGGCAACAGTTCGACCAAACGATGCGCGAGATTATCGCTGCGGCCGGCGAACTCGGCTCGACGGGCGTCATCATGGTTCCGGCTTTCAACGGGCAGGTTCCCGCAATGCCGCACACGATGGACACCCGCAACTACTTGGTAGACCAGCTCCGCCAGTTGGGCGATTACGCGGTACAGTGCGGCACGACCGTCATTCTCGAACCGTTGAACCGCAACGAGGCATTCTACCTGCGCCAAGTAGGCGACGCCGCCTCGATCTGCCGCGATGCGAAACATCCCGCCGTGAAATGCATGGGCGACTTCTGGCACATGACTTTCGAAGAACCTTCCGACTACGGGGCCTTCTTCTCCGCCGGCGAGCACCTGCAACACGTACACATCGCCAGCCGCGGCACCCGCAACACGCCCGGCGAAGACGGCGACGTAGACAACTACGTGGACGGCTTCCGCGCCCTGAAAGCGATGAATTACCCGAATTACGTCAGCTTCGAATGCGGCTGTAAAGGAGACAGGGCGCAGAGCGTTCCGGCTGCGCTGAAACTGATCCGCGAACAGTGGGACATGGCCTAAACCGGTCGGTTCCTCGCACTGATTCGGGAATTATTTTCTTTTTCTGAAAAATAATTCCGATCTCATTTCCAAATAAAAGCCTTACAATAAGCATATTGTAAGGCTTTTGTCGTTTACGCACCGGAATAGATTGAGAAAAACATGGTACTTTGTATTGCAAAGTATAATTTTATTCCATATATTTGTCGTATCCATTCAAATATCGTTTAATCTCAAAAAAGCGACATCATGAAAAAGACCGTAAACGTAAACATAGGAGGCGCTCCGTTCATCGTGGACGAAGACGCCTACGGCATGCTGAAAAAATACCTGAACGAAATCGAAATCCGTCTGGACGGCGTAGACGACAAAGAGACGATGCAGGACATCGAGATACGGATCGCCGATATTTTCAACGGCGCGATTTCGGCCCAGTCGCAAGTCGTGGACGCGGCGCTGGTCAAACGGGCGATCGCGATCATCGGCAGCGCCCGCGAGTTCGGGGAACCGCGCCGCAGTCTCCCGGACCAAGAACCCGGACCGGGACCCGATCGGCAGCGCCGGCTTTACCGGAGCCGCCGCGAGAAGATCATCGGCGGCGTATGCGGCGGTATCGCCGAGTACTCGGAAATCGATCTTACGTTGGTCCGGGTCCTTATGGCGCTGTTCATCATTTTCGGAGTCGGCCTGATGGTCTACATCGTCATGTGGATCATCATCCCGCTGGAACCGGCAAAACGAGAGAACTATAACGAATACAGGAGGTAAGGCCATGACAGAACTGAATATAGACAATATCAAGGCCCAGATGCGGAAAGGGATCCTGGAGTATTGCATCCTGTCGATCATATCGCGCAACGACGCCTATGCTTCATCGATCATCGCCGAGCTGAAGGCCGCCGAAATGATCGTGGTGGAAGGGACGCTCTATCCGCTGCTCACCCGGCAGAAAAACCAGGGGCTTCTTTCGTACCGCTGGGAAGAATCGCCGCAAGGACCGCCCCGCAAATATTATTCGATCACGCAGAAAGGCCGAGAATGCCTCGAACAACTCGACATCGCATGGAGTGAACTGATCTCGCAGATCCGGATCATCCGCGACGGAAACCGTTAGAACCCGACAGCCATGAACAACACGATCAATGTCAGCATCGCCGGCATCGCTTTTATCCTCGAAAACGAAGGATACCGGCTTTTGAAAGACTACCTGGTACGGATCGAGGTAGGATACAAAGGAAATCCGGACGGCCCCGAAATCCTGTCGGATATCGAAGCCCGCATCAGCGAACTGATCCTGAACGAACAGGACGCCGACACGGTGGTCACCGCCGAGCGAATCCGTACCATTATCGGCCAACTGGGTCTGCCCGACGACATGGATACGCGCACGCCGGCAGACAACATTCAGGCAGACAGCGTTCCGTCCGACAACTTCGCGCGACGGCTCTACCGCAACCCCAACGGAGCCAAACTCGGCGGCGTGTGCAACGGAATGGCCACCTATTTCCGGGTAGACCCGACCCTGGTGCGCCTGATTTTCTGCTCGCCGCTGTTGATCTTGGTCTGCATCAGCGTCATCCCGTTTCTGAATATGTTTTGCGGATTTTTCGGGGTGTTGATCGGCGTCAGTTCCCTGCTCTACCTGATCCTGTGGTTCTCGATCCCGAAAGCGCGCACGCCGCGCCAAAGGCTGGAGATGAGCGGGGAAAAAATCACCGCCTCGTCGATCCACCGTAACATCAGCGAAGATCTGAACAGCGCCCATCCTTCGCCGAAAAACGAACGGACGGCCTCGGTATTTTCCGAGTTGCTTTATGTTCTGGGCCGGGTATTGCTGTTTTGCATCAAGGCCTTCGTTCTGATCGTAGGCGGCATTCTGGCGCTGAGCATCATCGCAGCCGTCGTCGCCGTCATTTCATTCCTGATCGGCGGATCGATCGTCGGAATGCCGTTCCACATCGCCGGCACCCAGAGCGTCCTGCTGGTGATCCTGTTGCTGCTGGTGTTCGTCCTGCCGGTTTTCATCGTCATCTACCTGCTGATGAAACTGGTTTTCGACCTGCCGAGTCGGAAAACGACCCTGTCCGTGCTGTTCGGTATCTGGATCCTGATCCTGATCTATATCGGCGTATACGTCGTAAGGAATTACGACCGCTTGGAAGAAGCGGTGCGAAAAGACAACATCGAACTCTTTTTCAATGTAACCCGGAGCGTGACCGTCATCCCGACTCCGACGATCGTCAACGATACGGTGCGCGTCGAAACGGTTTCAATAGGCGACTCGACGGCCACCGACACCGTTCGCATCGAATATTATACGGAATAAAACGGAAAACGGGGGGCGCGTCGGCAGATCCCGACGGCCGACCCGACATAACCCAATAACTACCATCGGCATGGAAATCATCGAAAACGACAAACCCGGACGCAACCGAACGGTTGAAATAATCCGTCCGCGCAATCTTTTTATCGGGATCATCCTGATCCTCGCAGGCATCCTGTGGCTGCTGAACAACTTCGGGCTGCTATCCGACAGCGCATTCGAGCTGATCTTCTCCTGGCACATGCTGGTCGTTCTGATCGGAACCTACCTGCTTTCGCTGAGCCGGTGGATCCCGGGCGGCATCGTCACGGCGATCGGAATCCTGCTGCTGCTGGTCGACCGGCTGTGCCTGGATATCCCGTTCGAAAAGATCATTTTCCCCCTTCTTTTCATCTTCGCAGGAATTTTCTTTATTCTGAACCGCAGAAACCGGAATTAACGTTCCGGTTTCTTCTTTTCTTTCCGTTCAAAAAATCAGGCATCCAATGTGCAGGGGAATTGATTAATTACTATTTTTGTAACGGATAAAGATTGAACCGAAAAGGAGGAACGATTATGGAAGGAAAGAAATGCGTGGGTATTCTGACGTCGGGCGGAGACGCCCCGGGTATGAATGCGGCCATCCGCGCCGTGACGCGGGCGGCTATTTACAACGGATTCGACGTAAAAGGAATCATGAGAGGATACAAAGGCCTGATAACCGATGAGATCATTCCGTTCCAAACCCAGAATGTCAGCAACATCATCCAGCAGGGAGGAACCATCCTCAAAACTGCGCGCTGCGAGGAGTTCCGGACGCCGGAAGGCCGGAAGATCGCTTACGACAACATCATAAAGCACGGCATTTCGGCGCTGGTCGTAATCGGCGGGGACGGGTCGCTGACCGGAGCGCGGATTTTCGCTTCCGAATACAATTTCCCGATCGTAGGAGTGCCGGGAACGATCGACAACGACCTGTTCGGCACCGATACGACCATCGGGTACGATACCGCTCTGAACACCATCGTAGAATCGGTCGATAAGATCCGCGACACGGCGACCTCGCACGAACGCATTTTCTTCATCGAGGTCATGGGCCGCGAAGCCGGATTCCTCGCGCTGAACGGAGCCATCGCTTCGGGAGCCGAAGCGGCCATCATCCCGGAAATCGCGACGGAAGTCGACCAACTGGGCGAATTCATCCAACAGGGATTCCGCAAATCGAAGAACAGCAGCATCGTCCTGGTGGCCGAAAGCGAACTGACCGGCGGCGCCATCGGACTGGCCGAACGGGTCAAGAACGAATTTCCGCAGTACGATGTCCGCGTAACGATCCTGGGACACATTCAGCGCGGCGGTTCGCCGTCGGCCAGCGACCGGATTCTGGCGAGCCGGCTCGGAGAAGCCGCCATCAACGCCCTGCTCGAAGACCAGCGCAACGTAATGGTCGGCATCCAGAACGATGAACTGGTTTACATCCCGTTCAGCAAAGCGATCAAAAACCAGAAACCGATCAAACGGGAGCTGTTGAATACGCTGAGAACGCTTTCGATCTAAACCGGAACGGGAGACGGCTGTTCCGTCTTAAACATACAGGCAGCCGGCCCTTCTTCCGAAGAGCCGGCTGCCCTGCTTATAAAACAAAACATCATGGCACACACGCACAATCATTCGGTCGATCACCTGAACCGGGCTTTCATACTGGGCATTCTGCTGAATCTGGTTTTCGTAGCCGTCGAGTTCGGCGCGGGACTCTTTCTGGACTCCGTCGCCCTGATCTCCGACGCGGGGCACAACCTGAGCGACGTCGTCAGCCTCGTCCTATCGCTGCTGGCATTCCGGCTCGCCCGGCTGAAACCGACCCCGAAATACACTTACGGATACAAAAAAAGCACGGTGCTGGTCTCGCTGCTGAATGCATGTATCCTGCTGGTGGCCGTCGGCGTCATCTTTGCCGAAAGTATCGACAAGCTGAAAAATCCGACTCCGATCGCCGGAGGCAGCGTCGCCTGGGTCGCCGGCGTGGGAATCGTCATCAACGCCTTTACCGCATGGCTATTTCTGAAAGACAAGGAGAAAGATCTGAACGTCAAAGGCGCCTACCTGCACATGGCGGCCGATACGCTGGTTTCGGTCGGCGTACTGATTTCGGGCATCGTCATCAGTTTTACGGGATGGTACGTCATCGACCCCATCATCGGCATGGTGATCGCCGTAGTCATCCTGATCTCGACCGCGCATTTGCTGCACGACAGCCTGCGTCTGTCGCTGGACGGCGTCCCGACCGGGATCGACAGCGAGCGGATCCGGAAAGAGATCCTCGATGCGGACCCCGGAATCGCAAACGTCCACCACCTGCACATCTGGGCCATCAGCACGACCGAGAACGCCCTGACAGCCCACATCGCCGTTCGCGACACGGAACAAATTCCAGCGCTCAAGCACCGGATCAAACACCTGCTCGAACACACGGGAATCACCCACGCCACCCTGGAATTCGAACGGCCGGAAGAGACGTGCGACGACCCGGGATGCAATCCTCCCTGCTGATATCGGAACCGGAATGTCTTTTTTCGGCCGGAAATCCGAGCAAAACATCGTCGCAGTCCGAATTATTTCTATCTTTACGATGAAATCATCGTTAAACCCGAATATATAAAAAGCGCTATGAAGAAACTTCTGATCGCGGCGTTCCTGCTGGCGGCCGTTCCTTTCTCTTCGTTCGGATGGAACAAATTGGGCCACGACATTTCGGCGGCCATCGCACAACAAAACATGACAAAAAAAGCGAAAAAGAACATCGCCAAATACCTCGAAGGACACGACATCATCTATTACGCCTCATGGATGGACTACCTCGGCTACGTTACCAAAAGCGGCTACTCGAACGAATGGTTCGACCATTGCGTTCCGGTCAACAAGGATTTCGAATATGCGGAAGGCGACTTCCCAGGCGATGCGCTGATGGCCGTAGAAAAAGCGATCGACCGGATGAAGGATGGCAAGTACAAGAGCATGGACGATTCGACCGTATTGCTGCTGATCAAACACCTGGTTCACTTCCTGCCCGACATGCACTGTCCGGCTCACGTCATTTACAATTACCGCCCGTCGAACTACTGGCTGAAAGTGGACGGCGAGGCGATTCTGTTCCACAGCGTATGGGACGACATGCCTTCGCTCGGCCCCCACGCATGGAGCGTTACGGAATGGTGCGAACAACTGGATCGCTGTTCGAAAGCCGAAAAGGCCGAAATGGTCAGCGGGACTCCCAGGGAGTGGGTGAGCGACAATGCCCGCAACTGCATCGTCGCTTACGACATCGTAAGACCCGACACGGAACTTTCCGCCCCGGAACGCTACGAAGGCAACCTGCTGGCCGAAAAGCAACTGCTCAAAGGCGGCTACCGGCTGGCTTACGTACTGAACCTGATTTTCGGATAAAGCGTCTGGAAACCGGTGCGCAATCATTCCATATTCGATATAAACAAATAACAACCAGCCTATTGTGCGCAACACCCCTTCGGCACGCGCCAAATAAAGCCGATATTTTTTGCGGATTTGTTTTTTTTGGTTATCTTTGTACCATAATACCGCGGGGTGGAGCAGTTGGCAGCTCGTTGGGCTCATAACCCAAAGGTCGGAGGTTCAAGTCCTTCCCCCGCTACTAAGACAGACAAGGCTCTCATATATGAGAGCCTTGTTTGTCTTATGGAAGTATTACGAAATCTTTGATTTGAACCGGCGCCTCGTTTACCTGAGAATCTTATGTAGAATTCGATTGCAAAATTACTCGGCTCGTGAGGAGACAATCTCTTCCTTACGATATACTGATCGTTATAAACCCCGTTTATCCTTTCGAAATCTTTCAAGATGTATTTCCCTGTCGAAACGTCCATAACGCTCCAGAGATCGTCTTTCAGAATCAGAACATGATTTTCGGGCAGGTAAGTCTTGGCGACTCCCCCTACCCACCCATCCGAATAGTAAGGATTGGTTATCCGGTTGTCCATCCCGTCGTAGATGGGCGGTATCAATATCTCCCTTTAGCATTCATCAAACCGAATTCTTTACCGTCATACGGATCGCCGTCAACGACGAGATAATAATTGCCGTTCTCATCCGGGATATAAGTATATATAAAAGGCGTTATTTCACCGCTGCTCAACACCAGAGCCTACATGTCGTCGAAGTCCTGTATAATGCCCAGCCCATTCTTGTAAAAATCAATGTCCTTATATATCGGCGGAATAATTTCGGTATAGTCTATGTCGATTGCGACCTGGACCTGGGTTCGATGACTCTGCTCGACGGCACCTACTACATTCTCTCCAGACGGATGTTCGACATGACGAATTTCAGAGACTGGACAGATAAGTTTTACGCTTTTTCGAAAACAGGGGAGAAACTCTCAGAAATCGACATCTCGCAAGTATTTACCAGCTATCACTACCTGCATTGTCAGAACGACACGCTCGTCGCCCGAATAGGTAGCCGCAAAGGAGCCAGAACCCTGTATTTCGACAAACGCGGGCAGAGCTGGAACCTTTCGGGAAAGCAAAGTCTCTGTTCAAGGAAAATATTACGTATCCAATTTTCTGGGACACATGCGCGGACATTCGACCCTGTACAAAATAGAAGATCCTCGAAGCATGAACATCTACACGGGAGACAGACCGAAAGCCGACAAACTCATCGACCAGAGAGAGTGCAAATCGACCGAAGGCATGAAAAAATGGCTGGACATCATCGGGCGCCCACGAACCATGGAATTGTTCTCTTCCTTCGTCCGGAACAACCGGCTGTTGCACCTCTTCGGACGACAACGACGTGTATATATGCCAATCGGCGGACGATGATTCCGTGATCGACGAAACGAAAAACAGCCGCCTCCAGCATGTCTATCGCTTTAAAATTCCGATGCACAACAATCCGTGGATAAAATTCAGCCGGACGAACTACCGCCAGTTAAATCTGCACACGGACCCAAACGATGTCGGCGTCATTATGGAAATTCCCCCTCCACGATCTTCGTACACTATATTATCCGCAAAAACAGGCGACTTGCGAATTCTTAATGCAAAATAAGAGTATAGCATAATTACAGCTTTTCGCCGACCGATCGACCGCTAACGCAAAAAATCGATACCGTCCGGCAAAAGGCCGGCTAACCCTTTTCCCGAGAATATTCCCTGTCCGCAGCCGGTGTAGTACGTATTTTGCATGTCTTCATGCAGAATTATTCATTAATAAAATAAAACAGCCATGAAAGAGAATTGTAACACATGCGATCCTTGTGAGGAAAATTTCTGGAACGAAGTAAAAGAGATCGTCGACAACGTGAAAAATTACACGAAGAAAGACCACGAAGAAAAAAAGAAAGAGGTGCAGGACGCTTTTTCCGAAGAAGAAAGCAAAAACGGCAAATAACTGCCCACGCAAAAACGGCAACAAAGCTTTCCCTCAGGGAGAACAAACTTACCGGGCCAAAACAAAAGAAGAAGGAACGTTTTCACGTTCCTTTTTCTTTTGAGCCACAAGTGGGACTCGAACCCACGACCTTTTCGTTACGAATGAAATGCTCTACCGACTGAGCTATTGTGGCAAATCCAAACGATCGTGCTCCCACAACCGGATTTAGCGAGTGCAAATTTCGTAAAATTAATCGAATTATCCGCAAAATCTTGCGACTTTTTTACCTCGCCACCGCTCTTTTTCCCGAAAAATCCGAAAAAAGAAGACCGACGATCGTTTATCCGACACGATCCTTTGCTATTCGGCCAACAATTTCTGCAACATAACGGGCTCGTCCGTCGTAATATAAGTAACGCCTTTACCGATCAACCATTTCATATTCGGCTCGTCGTCGACGGTCCAAACATTGACTTCCAACCCCAATTGTTTCGCTTCGTCGAACCACTCTTCATGGGCCCGCATCGCACCTATATGATAATCCAATCCGGTATACCCCTTGTCGGAGAGCTGTTTCGGGGTCAGATCGCTGCCAAGATAAGCCACCTTCGCTTTCGGTGACAACGCGATCAGGCGCTCGCAGACATTTTGACTGAACGAAATATATTCGACCAACTTATCCATCTTGTTTTTTTTCACCAGTTTCAACACAGCATCGACTGCCGCCGCCTCCTTCTCCTGGGTATTATGCGACTTGATCTCGATAATCAATTTCGTATGTTTCTGTTTACGCGCAATCGCAAGAAGCTCGTCCAGCGTCGGAATTGCTTCTCCGTTCGATAATTTGCAATCTTTCAAAGCCGCGTATGTGCTTTCGTCGATCCGCTTCCCGTCGATCGTCGGATCATGATGCACGACGACGACTCCGTCCGTCGTAATATACACATCGCATTCCGATCCCCGGGCTCCGATCTCAATCGCCTTTTTCAACGACGCGACCGAATTCTGAGCGGAACCCTCCGCCTTCCAATACCCGCGGTGCGCAACCACTTCCGTCGCAGGCTTTGCCCCGGCACCGACGATACCGCACATAGCCACAACACTTAATAAAATCTGTTTAATTCCCATTTTATGCTTTTGTTTATGTTCTATTCAGAGAGTAAATATAATGATTATAACGAAAATAATCAACAACGTCTAAAATAAAAGAAACGGAAACCGATCACGGTTTCCGTTTCTTTATCATGTAGACGATCGACTTATTCGGGAGATTCGTAGCCCGGATTCTGCCAGTTCGTCCCGGTAAGTTTATACATCTTATTCACTTCGTCCGTAGGCAACGGAGAAAGCAGATAAGTATCCGCATTCGATTTGCGTTCGCTGACAACAAACCGTTTATAAGTAAACGTATTATCATCGTTCTTGGTCGCCCGCATACCCGTTACGACCGTTTCGGTTTTGTCAAGGATCTTCCAACGCCGGATATCATAGAAACGAAGCGGTTCAAAAGCGAATTCCACCCGACGTTCATTCCAGACTCTATCCCTGAACACATCCCTATCCGTAGTATATTCGTCTCTGACACCCGGCATACCGGCTCTCGAACGGATTGCATTGACAGCCTCTACGGCAGACATTGCAGGCTGTCCGCTATATCCTTCTACCTGCTGAGTCGGGCTATAAGCTTCATTGGCCGCTTCTGCGAAGTTCAGATAAAGCTCTGCCAACCGGAATCTACGTACATATCCGGTAACAGGCGTTTCATAAGATGAAGTATGTTTGTCGTACTTTCTCATGTAATAACCCGTTCTCGTATTCCGAATGGTCGTTTTATCAATTGCGCAGGAACTGTCTTTCGGCGCATTGTCATAAATTTTCACGAGTTCGTCCGGATCGTCCCAATGGCGCTGTGCTCCATTGAAATAAACGGATTGATAGAAACGAGGATCGCGGTTCTCATAAGGATTCTGATCGTCGTATCCGGCAGCTTCATTGAAGTTCGGTTGCAAATGAGAGTCATCTTTATAATATTTGCCATCCCCTGTTTTCTTAAGAATCGGGTGTCCATCGGCCGTTTCATAAGAGTCGATCAACTCCTGTGTCGGGCTGATTCCCGCAGAAGACTGTCTGGAATTAGTCGGAAGACCGTAAGCATTCCAAACCGAAATACCGGCAACACCGTAAATAGTTTCTTTGTCGCTCGGCCGATCGTAATCGTACGGAGTGAAGAAATAATAATCATAAGCGCCCTTCGAATCGGTCTCAATGATCGGCAGACGGGTAAACAACGAATAATCGTGAGCCAGACATTGGTCGAGCGCTTCCTTCGTAATTCTAGCGGCATCTTCCCAAGTATAAGGATTTCCTTCTTCATTAGCGTGAAGCGGACTTACGGCCAGCATAATCGCTTCCGAACGGATCGCATAGGCCAATGCGCGGTGGGCCATATTGGCATAGTTCGAACCCAATACCCAACGGAATCCTTTACTCGTATAAGACATATCCTCGGCTCCCGGAGCTGCAAGAGCATCATCGGTATCCTGCAGAATCTGCTTAACGATTTCCCAAACTTTAGCACGCCTGTCGGAAGAAAAATCGTGATCATAAGAATAAGGCTCCGTAATCAACGGAACACCGCCGTAATCCCTGATCAGCGTCAAATAATAATAAGCGCGTAATGCCTGGGCTTGAGCGATCCAACCTTTCTTTTCCTCCTCCTGGGCGTAGGCGGTCGCATTCGGCAATGCCTGAATAAAAACGTTACAATAACGGATCCCGACAAATGCACTGCTCCAAGATCCTCCCAGCGGCCACGAAGTCGCACTGACCAGACCAGAATACCAATAAGTAGGTCCGGAAGTCGCCAGGTAATCATATGCGTCCTGCGCATCGTCCGTATAAGATATCACTCCAAAATTCGGACCGGAAACGTAATTATAGCAAGTATTCAGATAACCGATCGTTCTGTTCCGATCCGACCAGATACTCTCGTAACTGATACGTCCGTCATCCGGCAGATCGAGTGCATCCTTGCAAGAGGAAAGCCCTCCAGCAACAAATGCTGCAAAAAGAAGATATATATGTTTTTTCATACAATTTTTTTTTACTCGTTAAAAGAACTTTTACTGGTTAGAAAAGAACACTGACACCTACGTTATAAACACGGTAGGCAGGAATGGTATACAAACCGCCGTATTCCGGTTCAATATCCTTGTTTTTCATGCGGCCCCAGGTAACCAGGTTCTGTCCGCTAAGCGAGAACCGAATTTTATCCGCAGAAATCTTTTTCGATACATTCAACGGCAATGTATAAGCGACCTCCACATTCTTCAACCGAAGGAATGCCCGATCGTTCCAATTGTAGGAATTATTACGCATATCGCTCGACGTCTGACTATTGGACAAAGCCGGAGCAGTAATCTCTTTCCCTGCGGCATACCTTTCAGGCGTCCAGGCGCCTTCATGCAACCGGGTATAGATCCCTTCGTAGTTAAGATGCCATGTACTGCTTTCGAATCCCCCCGTTCTGGCTACGCCCTGGAAAAGGAAGCTAAACTCCAGATTCTTGTATTTGAATCCGCCATTGAAAGCGTAGAATACCTGCGGTATGCCACCGTATCCGAAAGGAACCTGATCTTTCTCATCGATGATATAGTCTCCGTTTATATCCTTGAAGATCAAATCGCCGACCCTGGGAGAAGGCATGTTCCATCCGTAAGTACATTCGTAACGATCGATTTCTTCCTGCGAATTGAAATAACCATTACCGTTGCTATAATCAACCATCAATCCGAAAGAAGTTCCGAGCGGGAATCCTTCCTCTTTACGTCTGTAAGAATAGCTTTCACCCAGTTCGGTTTCGTCTTTGTAAATAACCTTATTACGGGCATAGCTAACCCAACCGCCTACGTTAAAACTCCAGTCCGCATTGATCCGTTTGTAGTAGTTAGCCGACAGATCATAACCTTTGTTCTCGTAAACACCGACTTGCGTAGCAGGATAATTGTTGATGGGAATACCCTGATAACTCGGAATCGTCGAGGTCGCATGGATCAGCATATTATCCATCCGTTCTTTGAAATAGTCGAAAGAGAACGTAAACCCGTTGAACAATCCTACGTCGATACCGTAATTTTGTTTGAGCATCGTTTGTGCCTGAAGCAAAGCATATCCCTTTTTATTTTCCCATGTAGAATAAGCCAACACGGGAACCGAACCGCCAGTACCAAACTGGTTCTCATCCAAGTAACCATGACGTCCGTTCTGCAAATCGTCCTCGGCAGTACGTCCGTAAGAAGCACGGATTTTAAACTCGTTCAGCCATTTCACATTTTTCATAAAATGTTCGTTCGCCAGATTCCACGCGCCGGAAATAGCGGGCGTAGCGATCCAACGGCGATCGGGAGCGAACTGCTCGGTCGCAGAATAACCCAGATCGACTTTTACGAAATAACGGTTGTCATAACCATAGGCAGCCTCGACGCCGGACAACACCGTATTGAAAGGCAAAACATTATTGGAAGACCCCATATCCGCCTTAGACAGGTTCTGGTAGTAAATAAAAGCGGTAGCCTGTACATTATGTTTTCCAAAAGTACGCTGATAATCCAAATAAGCCCGATAATCCAAATGATAGTAAGAAGAATAACCTTTCCCGTAACTCAGTTCGGAATCTTTCGTCGTACCGATCGTTTCGAAAGCGAGTACGGACGGATCGTCGGTCGTTTTCCTCTTAACAAGTTCATTGCTCTGAATAGCGGTAAGAGAATTGTAACCATAAGTCTGGTAAGCGATATATCCGCCTAATTTCAACCCTTTGGTCACGAAACTCAGATCCAGATCCAATCCGAACTGGGAATTGATGTTCACGGAAGTAGCCTTATTATAACCCATTCGGTTCAACACTCCGTAAATCGAATAAGTATTCTTCTCTTCAACGACCAACTTTCCTCCCGGATCCAACATCTCTCCGGTCGCCTGATCATATACGGCAGGCGTCAAAGGACCGTAAATATTCGCTCCGCGCCAATACATATCTTCATATAATCCCTGCTGCGCGTTATAAAAGGCATCGCTTCCGGGAGCGCGGTCGCGTCTTACGTTACCGCTCAACCGCAGGTATGAACTTAGGTATTTGTTCACCTTGATATCCACGTTCGTACGGTAATTGAACCAGTTGGTATTGAATCCTGACTTATAACGTTCATTAGTCGTCTTAAACTGACCTCCCTGGTGCATGAAATTCACCTGAGTGAAATAGGTAAACTTATCCGAACCACCGGTAACGTTTATATTGGCCCGGGACATGGTGGTCAACTTCTTATAGAACATATCGCGCCAGTTGTTATCCGGATACAACTCCCTGTTTTCTCCGGAGATATAATTGGCGATATCGACAGGCGAATAAACAGGCGTTTTACCCAGACTCGGGTTATCGTTATAGGTAGCTTCATTTTTAAACGTAGCATACTCCCAAGAATGGTAAAACCTCGGAGAGATCGTCGGTTGCTGTACAGACTGATCATAAGAAACATCGATCCGAACCGGCCCTTTCTTTCCTCGTTTCGTCGTAATCACGAGCACGCCGGCATTTCCCTTAACCCCGTACAAAGCCTGCGTAGAAGCATCTTTCAACAAAGTAATCGATTCGACCTCTTTTGCAGTCAGATAGCGCAAAACATCGTTACTATTATAAGAAGACATCACGCCATCGATCATAATCAACGGGGTCTGCCACCCATTCTGCGGATTCGAAGCGCCGCGGATCAACATACTGACCGTTTCATTACCAAGCACATAATTGTTCTGCCGTACCATCAAGTTGGTCACAAAACCGTTCATAGCAGCACCGAAACTCGAAACGGGAGCGGCTTCTATCGGAGTTCCTTTCACGGAACTAACAGCTCCGGAGATTGCTCCCCGCCGTTGCTGAACGAAACCCATGTCGATAATCTCATCGCTTTTCAAAGCGTCGGGTTCCAATTTCGCATCGATTGTTTCCTTCTCTGCGATGGCCACCTTCTTATCTTTATAACCGAGATAAGAAAAAACGATATCTTTACTTCCATCGTCCACAGTCAGGATATAGGAGCCTTCAATATCTGTCGAAGTTCCGTTCTTTCCCGTCTCGGAATTAACGACCACTCCGGACAGCGGCTTGCCAAACTCGTCCGTTACGACACCCTTGATGGTATAGACGGTTGACGACTGCGCACTGATTTTAGCCCCGAATGCACTCAAAAACATGCATGTGAGCAACAGCGCTATTTTAATATTTACTTTATGTCTCATATTATTTATCATTTAATCGTTTACACAACCCGTAAATACTACCATCCGGGATTTTGCCATGCATGTCCGGTCAAAGTTTCCAACCGATTCTGATCGCTCAACGGAATGGGCACCCACAACCACTTATTGGAATAACAACGGCGGGGAGAGTTCCGAATATGCTTACGAGTGTAAGTATACATCGGCTTACCTTCCTTATCATCGCCCAACCATGAAATCTCCATAGCCGTCAGCCACTGATAATCCAACATATCTCCGTCGGGCCTCTGCCAACGACGCATATCGTCCAAACGGGTATCCTCCATCGCCATTTCGACACGGCGTTCATGTTTCAGATACAACAGAGCTTCGTCCTGCGTAAGACTCGTCGGCCAAGCCGGCATTCCCGCGCGGTCTCTGATCTCATTGACCAACGTCATGCCTTCCTGGATATGACCGGCATTGATAGCGCATTCGGCAGTATTCAGAATAATTTCAGCCAAACGGAAAATTTTACCCTTTACGCTACCGCCTGCGTTCTCTCCTTCGGACGGCCTCAGGTATTTATTGAGATAATAACCGGTACGCGTTCTCTGACGGCGACTGCTATGGATACCGGTGTAATCGTCTTCCTTATTCGTCCAGATCGTTTTGGAACGGATAGCATTTCCGACATAATGGACTCCCGAACGACCGTCGATCTCTTCGTTTTTCCAGAAGGCGGTACGAACACACTCATTGTAAACGACCGTTACGTAGAAACGCGGATCCCTGTCCCCATAAGGATTCGAAACCTGATCGAAAATCGTATTCTCAGGATTAAAATTCGGATTCAAATGCGTATTATCCCGGTAAGGCAACGCCAAATCGACAACCGGATAACTTTCCAAGGCAGTACTGCTGTTGTATTTTACATTTTCATACTGATCGACCAGTTCCTGCGTCGGCGTCAATCCGCACTTATAATATCCCTGGAAACCGATCCCGTTGATAAACCACATATCACCGCGGGCGCCACGGTCTTGCCAAATCGTCTCCTTATCGTTCGGATTCGCATCATAACTCAATGCTGAACAGAAATATTCATGCATTGCCGCCGCAGCGTCGGAACCTTTTTTCCATTTCACCTGCCCTTTGGTAGCGAATACATCGTATTCGGACGGATTCTTGCTCGTTTTATAAAGTTCATAGCTGTTCTCACGCAAACTAGCCAACGCTTCCTTATTGATCTGATAGGCCTCTTCCCAAGTCATCGCATCCAGCGCATTCGTCGCGTTCAGCGGGCTGGCGGCATAAAGCGAATAACGGGATTTAAGAGCGCAAGCCAACGCTTTCGTTACCCGGTTCGATTCTCCGCCGGTAGTAATTCTCCAAGGAACTGCCGGTTCCGCCAGCGCCGAATCGCAATCGGCAATGATAGACTCGACCAACTCACGGTAAGTAGACTTAATCGCATACTGTTCAAAATCGTCCGTATAAGCAGTGGCAGTCTTTATAAGCGGAGCCATCGAACCGAAATAACGAATCAATTCCGCATAGAAATAAGCCCGCAACAAATAAGCCTCGGCTTTCCAACGGGCGCGGTTCTTCTCTTCGGTAACCGTTGCCGAATCGATATGAGTCAAAAAGACATTGCATTTACGCACGCCTTCATACAGATTGCCCCAACTGATATTACCGCTTCTTAACAACGGATGGTTGCTGGCCGAAGCCACTCCATTATAAGCCTGAGCCGAATATAATCCCGTTTCTACTTCTGCGTCCGCATCCCACGCATCATCCGACATGGCAACCGGAGTATTAGAAGTAAAATACCACTGTCCGATTCCTTTGTCTGTAACATAACTTCCACTGTAAATAGCATTCAGGTAAGCCCCGACTCTATCGTTATCCTTCCATATCGTGGACATGTCGATGTAACCAGCCGGAGCCATATCCAAAGCGTCCGAGCACGAACTCAATGCAACGACCGACGCTATAGCTGATAAAAATATATATTTCACTTTCATAATGAGAATTTTAGTAGCTTAGAATGTTACGTTAAATCCAAAGTTAAAGGTTTTCACGATAGGATAACCGATCTGGTCCGTTTGTTCGGGGTCTGTCGTACTTGTTCTCAGACGATCCCACGTAACCAGGTTATCACCGCGGAAATACACTCTCACTTTATTAATACCGATTGCACGCAGAGCATTCGACGGCAAAGTATAACCCAATTCGATTGCTTTAAGACGGATAAAAGCACGGTCCATTACGAAGAAATCATTTTGGATCTTCGAGCAGGTTTCTCCGGTAGACAATCTCGGATAAGTGATCTTCTGCCCGGCAGCATAACGTTCGGCGGTCCAAGCGGTTTTGTGATACTTGAAGAAAGTACCCTGATAGATGTTCTCGTACACACCCTGACCGCTGTAATAGCTCGAATATTTACCTACCCCCTGAAGGAAGACCGTAAAGTCGAACCATTTGTAATTAAGAGAAACGTTGAGACCGTAAGATACGCGCGGCACATTCGTGTAACCGATGGGCACCCGGTCTTTCTCGTCGATAATTCCGTCCCCGTTCTGGTCGATGTACTTGAAATCGCCCAACTGGGGAGCCGTAGAAAGGTTGTAAGTAATACCCTTGTGTTCGACGCCGTTCTCGTCTACATATCCTTCCGTATACTTGTCCAATTCTTCCTGAGTATTGAAATACCCGTTGCCGTTGCTCCAGTCGATCTTGTAACCGAAAGTCTGATTGAGCGACTGTCCGGTCGTACGATACTGGTAATAATAACCGTCCGCATAAGGCACTTCATCCCAGAATTTCACTTTATTGTGGTTATAACTGAAATTACCCTTTACAGAGAGGAACAGATCCTTGTTGAAAGATTTGTTGTAGTTAATTTCGAGTTCATAACCCGAGTTATCCACCACGCCGAGGTTCAAGTTAGGCCACTGGGGCACACCCGCAAACTGCGGAGCCATTCCCTGGGTCTTCAGGATCTTCGAACGTTGTTCGATAAAGTAATCGAAAGTGATCGACCAATCGCTCCACAACTGGAGATCGATACCGTAGTTCTGTTTCTTGGAAACCTCCCACTGCAGGTTATAGTTACCCGGACGATTCTCATAGATCGTACCGTAACCGCCGACGGCAACGCCGCCACTTGAAGAATAAGTATGATTACTCAAATAAAGGAAACGGTTGTTTCCGATCTTATCGCTACCTACTTTACCATAAGAAGCTCTCAACTTCAAATTGGTGATGACTTTATTGCCTTTCAGGAAATTTTCATTGGAAACAACCCAACCCACTGCAAAAGAGGGGAAGAAACCGAACCGATTTTTCGAAGAGAACTGCTCGGAACCGTTGTAACCCATATTGGCGTCTAACAGATAACGGTTATCGAAGCCGTAAGTAACGCGGGCAGCCATACCCATCATATTATAAGGCATGTTAAGCGGAGCGCCGTTGGTTTCCCAAAAATCACGCTGTACCAAAATCATGGCGCCTACGTCGTGCTTGCCAAAAGTTCTGCTATAATTCAACGATCCCTGCAGGTTGACCGTATAATTGGTATAACCGCTCTTGCTCAGGCTCAACGTACCGTTCAATTCGCGGTCGGCCGCAAAATAGATCTGGTCGTTATCTTCATCAACCGAAGTTGCGAAAGACATTTCCGTAATGTCGCCGCCCAGAATCGTATTGGCTACGGCATCGAACGAAGCCATACCTTTCAAAGACAAACCTTTGGTGATAAAGGTCATATTCCACTCGCCTCCGATAGACGCATTCAGGTTCGTTCTGGTTTCATCCCGGTAACCTTTACGGTTTACGGATTCGAAAGGCGAACGGTCGGTTTCGACCGGACGGATCACTTTATCCGGAATTACATCGTAGCCCAGAGACGCATCGGGAGTGGTAGGACCTACGGTCATCGGCTTCATACCTACCGTACAGTGGATAAGGTCACGGATCATCCATTTATTGTCTCCGCCGTAAGTCGTAGTACCGGGCATGCCCACTTTTTCAATGTAGCTACCCAAATTCAGGAAAGCCTTGAAGTTCTTCGTGATGTTATAGTCCAAGTTCGAACGGAAGCTGTAACGGGTCATCCTTGCCTGAGGATCGTAGCCGAGCTTGCTTTTCGGTTCCGTATGCAAGTTACCACCCTGATGCAAATAGCTGGCATTTACAAAATATTGCAGCTTTTCGGTACCGCCGCTGATATTGATGTTCACACGACTCTGAGGCGACCATTTTTTGAAAATTTCACGATACCAGTCGTGGTTAGGATACATATAATGCCTTCTGGCCGCTTTCAATGCATAATCCGGATCGTTCGGATCCAGCCCCATCAACGGATTCAACGAACGGGAAATCATCTTTCCGGAATATTCTTCGTTCATACCGTCGTTCCGGTTCGCTTCGTTACGCAAAGTCATAAATTCCCACGAATCAACCCTTTCCGGCTCGCGCGTGAACGCCTGGAAACTCTGGTCGAAAGAGATATCCAACTTAGTCTGTCCTACTTCGCCACGCTTGGTCGTGATCAGGATCACACCGTTCGCGCCACGCACACCGTATACGGCGGTAGCCGCGGCGTCCTTCAGCACGGAAACCGTAGCGACCTCGTTTGCATCCAACGTACGGATATTGTCACGAGGCACACCGTCAATCAGGATCAGCGGTCTCGTACCGTTCGTAGTGGAAGCCCCACGCAGATACAGGTCGGCATCGTCGAAACCCGGCTGAGAACCACCGGACTGCAACGAGGTCAGACCGGCCAGACGTCCGGCCAATGCGTTGGCCAAGTTCGGCGAAGAACTCTGACGGAGTTCCTTGCTGTTAACCGACGACACGGCGGCAACCACGGAAACTTTCTTCTGCGTACCGTAACCGACAACGACTTGCTCTTCGAGCTGCTGAGCATCGCTTTCCATCTTCACGTTGATCGTGGTACGAGTGCCAACTTTCACTTTCACTGTCTTATAGCCCAGATAGTTGAATGTCAACTCGGCTCCTGAGGGAACTTTGATCGTAAACTTACCGTTCACGTCGGTCACCACGCCGTTCGACGGACTCGAAGTAACCGTCACACCGATCAGGGGAGTGCCATCCTGATCCTGAACGGTACCTGAAACAGTCTGAGTTCCAGCCTGCATAGACTCCGAAACTTCAGATAGGCTCCCATTGCCAGAGAAAGCCGCGTATGGAACTGCCGACAACAAAACAACCAGGCTCAGCACCTTCGCACTGACCAGATTGCGTCCTGTTGCCTTCATCCATGTCTTGAAGTAAAGTAATGTTTTGTTCATAGATAAAAATTTAGGTTTAATTTTCTTGTTTTACCAAATTTTCCCCGCGTATTTTTATAGAAAATTCCGATAGCACGAAATTCTACAAATATTAGCTAATAATAGACTCATTTGTTTCAATTTTTTTCAAAAACTGTTCATTCTTGTACCCATGCGGGCTATATTCATTTAAATTCTGGTCAAAAGCATAATTCATAAAACCCTTATTAACAACAATATATAAAAGGATAAAATGTTTTTTGAAACAAAAACGAAAAAATTATCAAAGAATGATTATTTTTGTGCTATCAAGAATATGAAATTGCCGAAACCTTCAACGATGAATTGCAGATACATTTTATTATTTACGTCCGTTTTTGCTTTTCTAACGTCAAAAACGGATGTAAAAGCCCAACAAAATTTTCATTTTTCACCCCGGATCTCAAACCTTCAGATACGGGATATCTGTCAGGATTCCTTGGGGTATCTCTGGATTGCGACGGCCCGCGGTGTAGACCGGTACAACGGCTATGAATACGCGCAATTATTCCGGGACGAATCGGCTCCCGAAACGTCTATCCAATCCAGCCGGATCAACAGGTTGCATTTGGACAAAACGGGAAATCTATGGATAGCGACATCCAGGGGATTAAGTAAATACGATCTAACCATCGACAAAATAACACCCTATACCATCAGTAACGGACAAGACGAATACTTCGTAACCGATCTCGCCGAAGATTCCACCGGTAATTTATGGATCGCGACTTACAGCAACGGAATTCTCAAAATGAACCGTACGACGGACATTTTGTCTCCGATGCCCCTTCCGTTCGGCAACCGGGCTTCCCAACGGGCGCATACCCTGTTTATAGACGATTTACAGAATCTATGGATCGGATACTCTACCGGATCGGCGCTCGGCAGATACAACATCGACGACCAGACGGCAGAATTGTACACGCTCCCGGATTATATCGAAATCAACTGCCTGTCCAAATTCGGCGATTCACAGATATGGATAGGAACCGACCAGGGAATACTCGCTTACAGTATCAAAGGAAGGAAACTGACCTCCGTTCCGCCATCCATACGGAAACACCCGGAGCTATCTGCCGCAAAAATAAACAGCATTAAACTGATAGACAAGAATAATTACATCATCACATCAACGCATTATGCATATAAATATTGCATCAGTACAGGCGAAATAGCCGTCATCCCGGTAAAAAGCGAAAAAAACGATCAAAACAACGACATCACCTGTGCATTGAAAGACAAGCAGGGAAATCTATGGCTCGGGACTTTCGAACAGGGCATCGTCAAAGTCAACGCCGCGGAAAATACGTTCAACCATCCGGAAATATCTTCGGTCACACTGAACGGGAAATCGGTAACCGTCGTTTGCGAAGACAAAAGGTTCGGCCGGATCTGGTTCGGCTCCAAATACGACGGACTCTATTGCTATTCGAAAAACGGTTCCGTAAAAAATCTCACAAAGAACAACCATCCTGCATTGGCTTCAATCCGCAACAACTCGATACGGGCCCTGTTTTGCGACTCTCAAAACAGGATATGGATCAGTACGGGACGTAACCTGATCGTGGGACAGCTCAACGCGTCCGGATTTTCGGAAATTACGACGCTGCAAAATTTCGGGCCGATCACGGCGATCGGACAGGATCTGTCGGGCAATATCTGGGCGGGGGGATTCTCCGGACTTTATTTTTTCGGTCAAAATGTGACGGCCGAGCCTTCGCAGGTCGTAAAAAATGTGACGGTCACCACGATCCAGCCCTATAAAGCCGATCAGATCGTTTACGCCGCCTACGGGCAAAATGTTTTCACGATCGATCACCGCGATTTCGAACCGGAACCGTTGATCCCGGAGGGTCAGTTCGCCAACATGCACGCGTTGAACGCATGTACCGATATCCGCCGATCCGAAAACGGCTCCCTATGGATCGGAAGCTACAACAAAGGGCTGCTCGAATACGATCCGAAAACACGGAAAATCACAAAGTACACCTACACGGAGGGACTTCCGAGCAACGACATCCTGGCCCTGACCGAAGACGGAAACGGACGTATCTGGCTCGCCACCTCCAACGGGCTGTCACGGTTCGATCCCAAAACGAAACGGTTCCGTAATTTCAACGAAACCGACGGACTGAACAACACCCAGTTTTTCGAACGAGCGATGCTGACCGCATCCGACGGGCTGATCTACATCGGTGGAAATTTGGGAACCGACTGTTTCAATCCGAACGACGTCAAGCAAAACGGATACCATCCATCCGTCGTATTGGAAGACATTAAGATTCAGAACCGGAGCGTCACTCCGGGCGGCAAGCACGCTCCGATCGGCAAAAGCATCGCTTACGAGCGGAAGATCACGTTGAACCACTGGCAAAATTCATTCAGTATCGACTACGCAGGCATCGACTACAATTACTCGGACAAACTTCGTTATGCGTATAAACTGGACGGTCTCGATAAAGACTGGGTAGAGGCGGGAAACAACAAGCGGGCCTCTTATGCGAACGTTCCGCCGGGAGAGTACCGGTTCAAACTCAAAGTGCAGAACGGGGACGGGGAATGGAGTCCGGAAACCGGGATCGATATCCGGATAAAAGCTTCCCCATGGCTGACGGGCTGGGCCTACGCCCTGTATATCCTGCTGGTTCTGGCCTTCATTATTACGGTCACCAAGCTGTATTTCAGGACGAAATACAATAAAAAAGCGCTCGCCCTCTCCGAAAAACAGCGACTCCACGAACAGGAGATCAACCAGCAGAAAATCGACTTTTACGGAAACATCTCCCACGAATTACGGACTCCGCTGACCCTGATCAACGGAAACATCGAACTGCTGGCGCATGGCGCGCTGAACGAAGACAACGAGCATAAACTGATAACGACTCTGTCCTACAACTCCAACCGGCTGCTGCGACTGGTCAACCAATTGCTGGATTTCAGCCGGATGGGTAACGAAACGATCCCGTTGCACGTCATGCAAACGGATATCGTGCCGCTCATCCGGAATGTGGCCGGCTCGTTCCGTTTCAGCGCCCATACCAAAGAGATCGATTATTCGCTGCACCTGACGGAAGACTCCCTGCAAATCTACACGGACGAAGACGTGCTCGAAAAAATACTGACCAACCTCGTTTCGAACGCGGTAAAATACACTCCCCGGCAAGGTCGTATTTCGATCGACTTTCGGAAAATCGACCGGAACACTGCGGTCGACCGGTATCCCGAATTTGACGCCCCCGGTTCCGAATGTCTGGAGTTTCGAGTCGTGAACTCCTGCAAAACAATCGATCCGCAGCAATTGGAACACATCTTCGACCGGTTCAGGCGGTTGGAAAATACGGAAAGTACGGAGGAGATTCCGGGAAGCGGCATCGGCCTCCACTACACCAAAATGCTCGTCTGCCGACAGAAAGGATCGATAAAAGCCGTCTTCTCCGAAACGGAAGGTCTGATTATGAGTTTCGTGATCCCAATCGGTAGAGAGGCGTTCCCGGCCGACGAAATTTTCGAACAGCAGACGCCCGGAAACCTTCCTGAAAATACAAAATTCGACAGAGCGGATTTCGACACGCCCGTCGTTCAAACGCCCTCGCCCCCCAAAGGACGCACGATACTGATCGTGGAGGACGACCCGCAGATTCACACGCTGCTGCACGAAATTCTGCACATCGAATACGATCTACTGCACGCCTATAACGGAACGGAAGGCGTCCAGATGGCCAGGGAACAGATGCCGGAAATGATCATCAGCGACATCCGGATGCCCGAAATGGACGGGATCGTCCTGTGTAAAACCATTAAAAACGATCCGCAACTCAGTCATACCATTTTCATCCTGCTGACGGCCAAGAACCGGATCGAAGAGCGGATCGAAGGATACAACTGCGGCGCCGACGCCTATATTAGCAAACCGTTCCGCGCCGACCACCTGATTTCGGTCATCCACAGCCAAACGAACAACAGGGACCGGCTGAAAGCCTATTTCAGCGACAAAGGTCTGCACGCCGAGCAGGAGGAACCTTTCGGGGACAACGACCGGATACCGGGAAACCTGCCGGAAATCGACCAACGTTTCATGGAAAAGTTGCATTCGTTCATCGACAAAAGCATCGAAAATCCGGATATCAACATCAACGTGATCGCCGTCGAATTGGGTTTCAGCCGAACCAGCTTTTACCGCAAAATGAAGAGCCTAACCGGCCTGGCTCCGAACGATTACGTACGAAATTTCAAAATGAAAAAAGCGGCCAAACTAATCCTCGAAGGGAATCTGAGCATCGCCGAAATTTCCGACCAGACCGGATTCGGCACACAGTCCCATTTCTCGACCGCATTCAAAAAATATTTCGGGGTGAGTCCGAAAGACTACAAAGAGAAATGGAAGGAAGAGCACAAACGATCCCATGCGAAATAATTTGCAAATAAAACGCATAAACCGCCGGGAAAGTCTGAAAAATTTGTTTACTTTGTCTTTATTGAGGTATTTGTAGCTCAAAACATACGTAACAGGACGATTTTTGCCTGCAAACGCAGACCGTTTTCAGGCAGAAAATGTTGTGTTTGCAACAAAAACCAAACCGATCGGGTGTCCAAACGACTGATTATGAAAACCTATCTGCTTTGTGTCACGCTATGCGCGGGAATCTGTCTCGCACTTGCCGGCAACACGGCGGCCCAATCCGTAAACAGCGATTTCTGGGCGGCGACCGATGCGCTCGGACGCAAAGTTCGGGAATACGGGGAAACCGGGGAACGCAAAAAAGATAAGTTCGTCGCCATGTTCTACTGGACGTGGCACATCTACGACATGCCCCCGGGCAGCCAGGTCAACAACACGACCGAGATACTCCGCGAACACCCGGAAGCGATCCGCTCGTTCGACGATCCGGCCTGGAATAATCCGGGCCGGTACTACTGGGAGCAACCCCTTTTCGGATACTATAAAACGACCGACCCGTGGGTGTTGCGTAAACACGCCGAGATGCTGGCCGACGCAGGGATCGACGTCGTTTTTTTCGACTGTACGAACCTGACACTGACCTGGAAAGAATCCTACGACGTACTGATGGAGGTATGGTCCGAAGCGCTAAAAGACGGCGTCAAAGCCCCGAAGATCGCATTCATGCTGCCGTTCGGTTCGCCGGAATACGGCGGCCCGCAGTTGCACATGCTCTACGAAGACATCTATAAACCGGGACGGCACCGGGAACTGTGGTTCGTCTGGAAAGGAAAGCCGTGCATCATGGCACGGCCGGAAGACCTCGGCGATACGCCTGAAGACCGTGAAATCGCCGATTTCTTCACCTTCCGTCCCGGACAGCCCGACTATGTGAACGGCCCGCAGCGAAAAGATAACTGGGGATGGCTGGAGCTCTACCCGCAGAACGGATATGCGCCGCTACCGGAAGGAGGTTACGAAGAAGTGCCCGTCGGAGTGGCCCAAAACGCCTGTTTCGCCAGCGGAGGCCGTTTTTGCTCTTTCAACGAGCCGGAAACTTTCGGGCGGAATTTCAGTATGCTGAAAGGATTCGACCCGCGCGTGGACGGCTATCTGTACGGATGGAATTTCCAGGAGCAGTGGAACCGCGCGCTTGAGCTCGACCCGGAACTGGTGTTCGTCACCGGATGGAACGAATACATCGCCGGCCGAGTCGCCGATTGGCCGCCCCACAGGCCTTATTATATGGGATTCCCCGATCAGTACGACTGGAATTGCAGCCGCGATATCGAGCCGAACGCCGGATGGGGCGACAAAGGAGACGTATATTACCTGCAACTGGTCGACAACGTCCGAAAATTCAAGGGAATGAACGCTCCTGAAAAAGCTTCGGCCCCCAAGACGGTCAAGATCGGCAAGGCCGACGGATGGGACGACGTGGCTCCCTACTTCGCATCGTACAAAGGCAACACCATGCACCGCGACCACCACGGACGGTATGACGAATACTACACCAACAATACCGGCCGCAACGACATCGTCGGAGCGAAAGTGGCACGCGACGCCGACAACGTCTACTTCTACGTCGAAACCGCCGACAAACTGACCCCGGCGACCGACCGCAACTGGATGCTGCTGCTGATCGACGTCGACCGCGACAAAGCGACCGGATGGAACGGATACGACCTGATCGTCAATCGCACCAGTCCGCACGGAAAAAAAGCCGTGATCGAAAAGAACGTCGGCGGACGATGGGAATGGGAAGCCGTCGGCGAGAGCAAGTTCGCCGTCAACGGCAACAAGCTCGAACTGGCTATCGCAAAACAACTGATGAACCTCACGGGCGACGACGTCGATATCGAGTTCAAGTGGAACGACAACATGCAGGAAAACGGCAACATCATGGACTTCTACGTCAACGGAGACACCGCGCCCGGAGGACGGTTCAACTATGTTTATACCACGAAATAACCCATTCAAAATCTAACCCTAATAAAATCCAACAAACCATGAAAAACCTAACTTGCCTCGGACTTCTTCTCGGAATATGCTGCCTATGGGCGGCCGGCGCGCCGGCGCAAACCGTCAACAGCGACTCGTGGGCGGCGACCGACGCGCTCGGACGCAAGGTGCGCGAATACAAGGAAGCCGGCGACAAGAAAAAAGACAAACTCGTAGCGATGTTCTATTGGACGTGGCATACCGACTTCGTCGCGGACGGAGACGGAAAACCGGTACAGAATATCACCGAAACGCTCCGGAAATACCCTGAAGCGGCTTTCGACTACAACCACCCGGCCTGGAAGCACGGAACCTGTTTCTGGGAACAGCCCCTCTTCGGCTACTACCGGACGACCGATCCGTGGGTGCTGCGCAAACACGCCGAAATGCTGGCCGACGCAGGAGTCGACGTCGTATTTTTCGACTGTACGAACGGTTCCTACACCTGGAAATCGTCCTACGATGCGCTGATGAAAGTCTGGGATCAGGCCCAGAAGGACGGCGTGAACGTGCCGAAAATCGCTTTCATGCTGCCGTTCGCCCCGCTTCCTGCTTCGCAGGTATCCATCCGGCAGTTATACAACGATATTTATAAGCGGAAACGCTACGAAAACCTGTGGTTCGTGTGGCAAGGGAAACCCTGTATCATGGCTTATCCCGAATCGTTGTTGGACACTCCCTCGGATCGTGAAATCGCCGAATTTTTCACGTTCCGGCCCGGACAACCCGACTACGTGGACGGCCCGAGCCGCAACGACCAGTGGGGATGGCTCGAAAACTATCCGCAGCACGGTTACGTGAAGGGCCCCGACGGCAAATTCGAACTGGTTACTGTCGGAGTCGCGCAAAACGCTACCGCCGAGAACGGAGGACATGCTTACGCGTTCAACGCGCCCAAAGCCTTCGGCCGCAGTTTTTCGATGCAAAAAGGATTCGACCCGCGCGTGGACGGTTACCTGTACGGATGGAATTTTCAGGAACAGTGGAGCCGCGCTTTCGAACTCGACCCGCAGATCGTATTCGTTACCGGATGGAACGAATTCACTGCCGGGCAACACGAGAACTGGCCGCCCAGCAAGCCCCATAAACCGTTCGCATTCCCCGACCAGTACGACTGGAATTGCAGCCGCGACATCGAGCCGAACGCCGGATGGGGCGATAAGGGCGACGTATACTATATGCAACTGATCGACAACGTCCGCAAATTCAAAGGCATGACGCCTCCCGAGAAAGCTTCGGCTCCCAAGACGATCGAGATCGGCAAAGCGGGCGAGTGGGACGACGTGGCGCCCTATTTCGCTTCTTACAAAGGAAATACGATGCACCGGAACCACAAAGGACACGACGACACGCACTATACGAACAACACCGGCCGCAACGACATTGTCGGAGCGAAAGTAGCCCGCGACAAAGACAACCTTTATTTCTACGTCGAAACAGCCGACAAACTGACCCCGTCGACCGACCGCAACTGGATGATGCTGCTGATCGACGTCGACCGCGACAAAGCGACCGGATGGAACGGGTACGACCTGATCGTCAACCGAGTCAGTCCGCACGACGGCCTGGTCGTGATCGAGAAGAACGTCGGGAACCGTTGGGAGTGGGAGAAAGCCGGGGAAAGCCGGTTCGCCGTCAACGGCAACAGTCTCGAATTCGCCGTAACGAAGGCCCTGATGGGACTCTCCGGAAACGGGGTAGACATCGAATTCAAATGGAACGACAACATGCAGGAAAACGGCAATATTATGGACTTCTACGTCAACGGCGACACCGCGCCCGGAGGACGGTTCAACTACGTATATACCGCGAAATAAATCCTTGTCCGCAAAACGCCCGCCCCTATGAAAACCTCAATCGAAATCGGTCTGTCGTTCGGAATGCTCCTGCTGCTGGCAACGGCGGCGGGACAAACCGTCAACAGCGACTCGTGGGCCGCGACCGATGCGCTCGGACGCAAAGTCTGCGAATACGGGGAAGCCGGCGACCGGAAAAAGGATAAGTTCGTCGCCATGTTTTACTGGACATGGCATCAAATGGGAATAGACACGGCTTACCAGGTAAAAAACATCACTGAAATCATCCGGCGATACCCCGAAGCGATGAAAGACTACAACCATCCGGCTTGGGGAACCTCCAAACCAGGCCTATACTACTGGGAACAGCCTTTGTTGGGTTATTATAAAACGACCGACCCGTGGGTGTTGCGCAAGCATGCCGAGATGCTGGCCGACGCAGGTGTTGATGCGGTATTTTTCGATTGCACGAACGGCAGCCAAACTTGGCGGGAATCGTACGAAGCGCTGATGAAAACCTGGGATCAGGCGCAGAAAGACGGCGTAAAAGTGCCGAAGATCGCTTTCATGCTGCCGTTCGCCCCGGTTCAGCATTCGCTGGTCTCGCTCAGACAACTATACGAAGAAGTCTACGAACCGGAATTTTACAAAAATCTTTGGTTCATGTGGGAAGGCAAGCCCTGCATCATGGCTTATCCGGACAACCTGACCGACTCGCCGAAAGATAAAGCCATCGCCGTTTTTTTTACTTTCCGGCCTCCTCAAGCCGGATATTACACAGACGGGCCTATCGCAACACGATATGACGAATGGTCATGGCTGCAAATCTACCCTCAACACGGTTTTGCAAAAAAGGCTGACGGAACATTCGAACAAATATCCGTCGGAGTCGCACAAAACACCTCTCCTGACAAAAAAGGACGTTGCGGCGCATTTAACGTGAAAGACGCTTACGGGCGGAATTTCAGCGTGCTGAAAGGATTCGACCCGCGCGTGGACGGATATCTGTACGGATGGAATTTCCAGGAGCAGTGGAACCGCGCGCTTGAGCTCGACCCGGAACTGGTGTTCGTCACCGGATGGAACGAATACATCGCCGGTATGCACACACCGGCAGACGGATGGAACGGTTTTCCGTTCTCTTTTGTCGACCAGTACAACTGGAATTGCAGCCGCGACATCGAGCCGAACGCCGGATGGGGCGACAAAGGAGACGTATATTACCTGCAATTGGTCGACAACGTCCGGAAATTCAAAGGGATGACCCCGCCCGAAAAGGCTTCGGCCCCCAAGACGGTCAAGATCGGCAAGGCGGACGGATGGGACGACGTGGCCCCTTACTTCGCATCGTACAAAGGCAACACCATGCACCGCGACCACCGGGGCTGTTACAACCGATACTACGTCAACAACACCGGCCGCAACGACATCGTCGGAGCGAAAGTGGCCCGCGACGCCGACAACGTCTATTTCTACGTCGAAACCGCCGACAAGCTGACCCCGGCGACCGACCGCAACTGGATGATGCTGTTGATCGACGCCGACCGCGACAAAGCGACCGGATGGAACGGATACGACCTGATCGTCAACCGCACCAGCCCGCACGGTAAAAAAGCCGTGATCGAAAAGAACGTCGGCGGACGATGGGAATGGAAAGCTGTCGGCGAGAGCAAGTTCGCCGTCAACGGCAACAAGCTCGAACTGGCTATCGCAAAACAACTGATGAACCTCACGGGCGACGACGTCGATATCGAGTTCAAGTGGAACGACAACATGCAGGAAAACGGCAACATCATGGACTTCTACGTCAACGGAGACACCGCGCCGGGCGGACGGTTCAACTACGTTTATTCCACAAAACCGAAGTAAGCAAAACATTGATAATACAGGATCGACACAGACAAAACAATCACCATCAAAACCTAATTTTAATAAAACTTACAAGTAATGAAATTCTTAACCAAATTTACTGTGGCGCTCGGAACGGTCTGCCTGATCGGCGGAAGCGCCTTTGGACAAACAGTCAACAGCGATTCGTGGGCGGCTACCGACGCGCTCGGACGCAAAGTCCGCGAATACAAGGATGCCGGCGACAAGAAAAAGGACAAGTTCATCGCTATGTTCTACTGGACATGGCATCAAGGCAATGACGACACCACTTATCAGGTGAAGAATATCTCCGAAATCGTCCGCAAATACCCCGAAGCGATGAAGGATTACAACCATCCGGCGTGGGGCGACAAACGTCCGGGCTTTTTCTTCTGGGAACAGCCGTTGCTGGGTTACTACAAAACGACCGACCCCTGGGTATTGCGCAAACACGCCGAAATGCTGGCCGACGCAGGCGTGGACGCCGTATTCTTCGATTGCACGAACGGCAGTCTTACCTGGGAGGATTCGTACGAAGCGTTAATGAAAACCTGGGATCAGGCGCAGAAGGACGGCGTAAACGTGCCGAAGATCGCTTTCATGCTGCCGTTCGGCCCGGCTCCGCACTCGCTGGTATCGCTGCGCCAACTCTACAAAGACGTTTACAAACCGGGGCGTTACGAAAACCTGTGGTTCGTGTGGAAAGGCAAGCCCTGTATCATGGCTTATCCGGACAACCTGACCGATTCGCCCGAAGACAAGGCGATCCGCGACTTCTTCACGTTCCGGCCCGGACAGCCCGACTACGTGGACGGCCCGTTCCCGACGCGCAAAGACCAGTGGAGCTGGCTTGAAATCTATCCGCAGCACGGCTACATAAAAGGGCCCGACGGCGGATTCGAACAAGTTTCGGTCGGCGTGGCCCAGAACACCTCTCCCGACCGCAAAGGACACTGCGGAGCCTTCAACGTGAAAGACGCTTACGGACGGAATTTCAGCGTACTGAAAGGATTCGACCCGCGCGTGGACGGATACCTGTACGGCTATAACTTCCAAGAACAGTGGAGCCGGGCGTTCGAACTCGACCCGGAACTGGTATTCGTCACCGGATGGAACGAATTCATCGCCGGACAATGGCTGCCCGAACACAGTTGGAACGGCTTCCCGTTCTCGTTCGTCGACCAATACAACTGGAACTGCAGCCGCGATATCGAACCGAACGCCGGATGGGGCGACAAAGGAGACGTATATTACCTGCAACTGGTCGACAACGTCCGAAAATTCAAGGGAATGAACGCTCCTGAAAAAGCTTCGGCCCCCAAGACGGTCAAGATCGGCAAGGCCGACGGATGGGACGACGTGGCTCCCTACTTCGCATCGTACAAAGGCAACACCATGCACCGCGACCACCACGGACGGTATGACGAATACTACACCAACAATACCGGCCGCAACGACATCGTCGGAGCGAAAGTGGCACGCGACGCCGACAACGTCTACTTCTACGTCGAAACCGCCGACAAACTGACCCCGGCGACCGACCGCAACTGGATGCTGCTGCTGATCGACGTCGACCGCGACAAAGCGACCGGATGGAACGGATACGACCTGATCGTCAATCGCACCAGTCCGCACGGAAAAAAAGCCGTGATCGAAAAGAACGTCGGCGGACGATGGGAATGGGAAGCCGTCGGCGAGAGCAAGTTCGCCGTCAACGGCAACAAGCTCGAACTGGCTATCGCAAAACAACTGATGAACCTCACGGGCGACGACGTCGATATCGAGTTCAAGTGGAACGACAACATGCAGGAAAACGGCAACATCATGGACTTCTACGTCAACGGAGACACCGCGCCCGGAGGACGGTTCAACTATGTTTATACCACGAAATAAATCATCCGTAAAATTTTATGAAAAAAAATCTTTTTAAACTTTCCGCCTGCGCTTTGGCAGGAGCCGCGCTAGCCGCCTGTTGCGGAACAGGGGCGTCGGGTCCGCAACACGTTTCCCACGAAGCGCTCGCTTCGGGATTCGTAACCCCGCCCGACTCGATCCAAACCAGCGTTTACTGGTATTGGATTTCGAACAACATTTCGAAAGAAGGCGTTATCAAAGACCTCGAGTCGATGAAAAAAGCCGGAATCAACCGCGCGTTCATCGGCAATATCGGCCAGGACGACGTACCCTACGGCAACGTGAAAATGCTCAGCGAAGAGTGGTGGGACATCCTGCACGCCGCGCTGAAAAAAGCGACCGAGCTGGACATCGAAATCGGAATCTTTAACTCTCCGGGCTGGAGTCAGTCCGGCGGCCCGTGGGTAAAGGCCGACCAGGCGATGCGTTATCTCGCTTCGTCGGAAACGCGCGCCAAAGGCCCGCAGAAGTTTAACGCCAAGCTCGTACAGCCGACCGACTCTTTCCAGGACGTACGCGTCATCGCTTACCCGGTGCCGAAAGACGACCAGCTCACGCTGAACGCGTCGAACGGGACGATCACCTCGACGCCAAAAGTGGCCGACCTGACGAAGATCACCGACGGAGACCAGAAAAGCGGAATCGCCATCCCGAAGGGCGGCGAAATTACGATCGACCTGAAAGCCAACGCTCCGTTTACGGCGCGCAGCCTGACCGTAAAACCCACCGAGCACCCGTTGGGCGCACAAGGCGAGTTGCAAGTTAAAGAAGGCGACAACTACCGCACGCTGTCGAAATTCGACATCAACCGCACGAATACCGCGCTGAACGTCGGATTCGACCAATTCGCACCGGTGGTCGTATCGATCCCGGCCACGACCGGAACCGATTTCCGGGTAATCATCAAAGGCGCCAATGCAGGCAGCGGCTTGGCCGAAGTGGCTCTGGCAGCCGCTCCGCGCGTAGAACGCTTCAGCGAAAAGACGCTGGCGAAGATGCACCCGACTCCGCTGCCGTACTGGAAAGACTATCAATGGCCGGTACAGCCCGCTGTGGAAGACGCCGCGCTGATGGTAGATCCCGCGAAGGTACAGGACATCTCGCAATACCTGGCTGCCGACGGCACGCTGACATGGGATGTTCCGGAAGGCGAATGGGTAATCCTGCGCATGGGTATGACTCCGACCGGGACGACCAATTCTCCCGCCGCGCCCGAAGCGACCGGTTATGAAACCGACAAAATGAGCCGCGAACACATCGCCAGTCATTTCGATGCTCACATGGGCGAAATCCTACGCCGCATCCCGGCCGAAGACCGCAAGACGTTCAAAGTCGTGGTGCAGGACAGCTACGAAACCGGCGGACAGAACTTCACGGACGGCATGATCGAAGAGTTCAAGACCCGCTACGGTTACGACCCGACCCCCTACTTGCCGGTATACAACGGCATCGTAGTGGGCAGCGAAGAGGCCTCCGACCGTTTCCTGTGGGACGTGCGCCGGATGATCGCCGACAAGGTCGCTTATGATTACGTGGGCGGCCTGCGCGACGTCAGCCATCAACACGGGCTGCATACCTGGCTCGAAAACTACGGTCACTGGGGCTTCCCCGGCGAATTCCTGATGTACGGCGGCCAGTCCGACGAGATCGGCGGCGAGTTCTGGAGCGAAGGCGAACTGGGCGACATCGAAAACCGCGCCGCTTCGTCCTGCGGCCATATCTACGGCAAGACGAAAATCTCGGCCGAATCGAACACCTGCGCCGGCAATTCGTACGCCCGTTACCCGGGCGTGATCAAACAGCGCGGCGACCGTTTCTTCGCCGAAGGCATCAACAACACGCTGCTGCACGTCTACATCACGCAGCCGGACGACCGGCTCCCGGGCGTCAACGCCTGGTTCGGCAACGAATTCAACCGCCACAACACTTGGTTCTCGCAGATCGACAACTACCTCACGTACCTCAAGCGCGCGAACTTCATGCTGCAACAGGGTCTGAACGTAGCCGACGCAGCCTATTTCATCGGCGAAGACGCTCCGAAGATGACCGGTATCGTCGACCCGGCCCTTCCGACCGGCTACCAGTTCGATTACATGAACGCCGAAGTGATCGAAAAGTACATGGACGTGAAAGACGGTAAGATCACGTTGCCGCACGGTACGCAATACCGCATCCTGGTGCTGCCGAAACTCGAAACGATGCGTCCGGAACTGCTGGCCAAGATCAAAGAACTGATCGAGAAAGGCGCCGTCGTGATGGGCCCGGCCCCAAGCCGCTCGCCGAGCCTGCAGAATCAGCCGGCCGCCGACCAGCAGGTGAAAGCGATGGCCGCCGAAATCTGGGGCGACGTGGACGGCGTGAACGTCAAATCGCGCAAACTGGGCAAAGGCATGATCCTAAACGGCATGACGATGGAAGAAGCCTTCGCCACGATCGACTGCATCCCCGACCTCAACATTCCGGAAGGCGCACCGGTACACTACGGACACCGCACGCTGGACAATGCCGAAATTTATTTCGTAAGCAACCAGAGCGACGAAACGATCGTCATTACGCCGGAATTCCGCGTAACCGGTATGCAGCCCGAACTGTGGGCCCCGACCACCGGCGTGATACGCAAACTGCCCGCTTACGAGCAGAAACAGGGCGCTACGGCCGTTCCGCTCGAAATGGCTCCGTACGAAAGCATGTTCATCGTGTTCAAGGACAAAGCGGGTGCCGCTTCGTCGACCGACGTGGCAGCCAACTTCCCGGTTCCGGCCCAGATCGCCGATCTGAAAGGCCCGTGGACGGTCGATTTCGCCGACAAGGTACGCGGCCCGCAAGAACCGGTCGTATTCGAATCGCTGACCGACTGGTCGACCAACGCCGACGACAAGATCAAATATTACTCCGGTACGGCCACCTATAAGACCAACTTCAAACTGGACAAAGCCCCGACCGACGAGAACATCCTGATCAACCTGAACGACTTCGTGGCCATGGCCCGCGTGAAGGTCAACGGACAGGATGCCGGCGGCGTATGGACGGCTCCGTATGAACTGGACATCACCGACTTTGTCAAAGAAGGCGACAACGAACTGGAAATCGAAGTGGTAAACACTTGGGTGAATCGCCTGATCGGCGACCAAAAACTGCCCGAAGCACAACGCACGACATGGACGCCGTGCAGCCCGTGGACAGCGGATTCCCCGCTGCAAAAGGCAGGTTTAATGGGCCCCGTCGTTATCGAGAGCGTTACCTACGAAAAATAGACGGAACACTGCCGGATAATCGTTTCCGGAATTAAAAAACCGGGTCGGACTGAAGTCCGACCCGGTTTTTTAATGGAACACGCTTTACGAAAACCGTTAGCGATTCTGCCCGGCACGCTCGTCGTAAACAAAATTGAACCGGCCGCCCGGGGCCGCATCGCCGTTCACGTAAAAATCCATGATATTCCCCTCTTCCTGCATGTTGTCGCTCCATTTGAATTCGATGTTCAGCGACTTTCCGAACTCACCGAGCAACGAACGCGGTATCCGAATCTCCATCCGGTTGCCGTCGACGGCATAATCCGCCTCCGCGGCGCGCTCCCAATTCCAGCCGTCGCCGCTATGGCGGGACAATACGGATTTGCCGTCCTGCGGCTTTTCGTAGTTCAGCACGAAATCGTACCCCTCCCATCCGGTCGCTTTGTCACGGTCGACGTCAATGAACAGCATCATCCAGTTGCGGTCGGTCGACGGGGTCAGCTTATCGGCGGTTTCGACGTAAAAATAAACGTACCTGCGATCGCGGGCCACTTTCGCGTCCACGATGTCGTTGCGCCCGGTCGTATTGGTATAAAACATGTTCGCATGACCTTTGTGATTCCGGTGCATCGTATTGCCCGGATAATGCCTGAAATCGGGCGATACGCCGTCCCAACCGTCGAAACGGCCGATCCGGAAGCTCCGGGGCTGCGACACCGCCTGCGACTCCGAAACGCCCTTGTAACGGCGGATATTGTCGACCAACTGGATGTAATAGGCATCGCCCTTATCGCCCCACGCCTTGACCGGTTCGATATCGCGGCTGCGTTCCCAGTCGAACTGATCGGGGAATGCAAACGGATAATAGGGGCGGGCGGGATGCCAGCCGATGTGCTTCCCGGCGATGAATTCGTTCCAGCCGGTAACGAAAATCAGGTCGGGATCGCACTGCAGCGCATAATCCCACTGCTCCTGGATATTCAATCCGTACAGGTAGGCATCCTCGCGGGTATCCTGCCCGCGCTGTTGGGTATAACTGCGCCCGTAAGTTCCCGGCGCATTGAAAGCACAGCAGTGGCCGCCGCTGGCATCGTTCGCATTTTGCGCCACGCAGACCACCATCTCTTCGCAGCCGCCGTCCGGACGTTCGACAAACTTATGCTGCGGATAGGTTTCGAGCCAACCCCACTGGTCGGGACGCCCGGGGCCGTCCACGATGTCGGGTTGACCGGGACGGAACGTGAAAAAATCGCGGATCGCCCGGTCTTCGGGCGAATCGGTCAGGTTGTCCGGATAAGCCATGATACAGGGTTTGCCGTGCAGGTAAAACCAAAGGTTTTCGGCCCGGCCCGGCTTGTAAATATCCTCATAAAGCTGGCGCAGCGAAACGAGCGACCAATCCACAGGTCCGAACGGCAGCATGAACGCGATCTTCGGCACATTCACGCCGTCCCCCTGCGCCTTCGTCCAGACGTCGATCAATACGTCGTACGAAGATTTCCAGGTAAGGGAAGCGTTCGTACAGTCGAAAAACACGACGTCCACACCGGCATCGGCCAGCATTTCGGCATGTTTGCGCAGCACCCACGGGTCGGTCGTCTTGTAATACCCCAGCAGCGGCTCGTCCCAGAAATAAGAATTTCCGCCGATATCCCAGGCGGGGTGGTCGTAATCGTCGATCGCCTCGGGATGTTCGCGGAGAATCTGCGTAATGTTGCCGATCCGCCGGTAGTCGGTAATCGGACTGGTGTGCCACGTCCAGTAAAACATCGCCACTTTGCGGTCGTCTCTGCGGGCGCGGGTCTGTTCCCGCCCGGGCAAAGCGCGGCCGAGACCGTCCGTCGCGGCCCACTGGTCGCTCTCGACCGCCTGTGCGGACGACCTTTCTGACCAAAAAACCAGAGCGGCCGCCACGATACTTATAAAAAATAATTTTCTCATCGTTCTCGAAAATAGCGGAGGGCGGCTATGGCCGCCCTCCCGATTTTACTTTTTTTAAATATCTCCGGACAGCGGAATTATTCGACCGGAATGTCCTTGTTCACGTTTTTGGAACCGACTTGGGCGTAATACAGGATGTAAGCCAGAGCGACGATAATCACCCAGAAACTGGCCAGGTAACCGAAACCGTCTGCAACGGCGCCCTGGATCAACGGCAGAACACCACCGCCGCATACCATCACCATGAAAATGCCGGACGCGGCGGCCGTATATTTACCCAGCCCCTCGACGGCCAGGTTGAAAATATTACCCCACATCACCGAGGTGCACAACCCGCAAAGGATCATCAACATGATACCGATCGGCACTTCAGCCAGACCGAACGAGATATCGGATTTGAACACCGGCATGTTGACCGTCGTCGACAGCGGCAGGAAGATCGCCAGCAGGATCAGCAGGATGCCCAGCGAAGAAACGAACGTCAGCATGGATTTGCTGGAAAATTTCGCACCCAGCGACGCGCCGGTCAAACGGCCGATCAGCATCAGGAACCAGTAGGTTCCGGCGATCGTCCCGGCGACCGTCGTATCGATAGCGAGACCGCCCTTATCGACGCTCTGTGTCATAAACAGGTTCGCAAAGTTGGCGATCCCTACTTCGACGCCCACGTAAAAGAAAATCGCCAGCGTTCCGAGAACGAAATGGCGGAACGAAAACGGACTGTGTTTCTCTTTTTCCTTTTTCGCGGTCACCAGATGCGGTTCCGGAATCTTCACGAACGAAAGTACGATAAACGCCAGCGCGAAAATTCCCATCGCCAGGAAAAGCGCCGGGTTGGCCTTGCTGATCGAGGCGCTGTATACGTCGCCCATCAGGTAGCCGACCAGCACCGGTACGATCGTAGCGCCGATCGAGTTGCACGAACCGCCGAACTGCACCAGCTGGTTCCCGCGATTACCTCCGCCCCCGAGCGTATTGAGCATCGGGTTTACCACGGCGTTCAGCATACACATCGAAAAACCGGATACGAAAGCGCCGATCAGATAGACGGTAAAACTTTCGACCTGTCCGGACAGGAAAGAAATCCCTACGCCGACGAAACCGACGACAATGGCCGTAAGAGCCGTCTTCTTATAACCGATGCGTTGCAGCATGATACCCGCCGGAATACCCATGCAGGCGTAAGCGATGAAGTTGGCGAAGTTTCCCAACTGCGACATCCAGTTCGGTACCTGGAACTGTTCCTTCACGATAATGCCCATCGGGTTCTGAAGCCCCGTAACGAACGCGATCATGAAGAAGAGCGCGAACATCATCGCTATCGGCAATGCGTAACTCTTTTGTTTAGTTGATTCCATCCTTATCTATTTTAGGTTAATAATTGGCTCTGCGGATTAATTCGCATCCGTTTCGAAACGGAAGACGATTTTCTCGTTATAGATCTCCCCGGGACGCAATACGGTCGACGGAAAGCCGGGGCAGTTCGGACTGTTCGGATAGGCCTGGCACTCGATCGCCACGCCGGCGCGGCGCCCGTACGGATGGCCGCTGATACTTTGCGGACAGCCTTCCAGATAGTTTCCGGCATAGATATGGATCGACGGCTGGGTCGTCCGGATCCGCATCCGCCGTCCGCTCTGCGGGTCGTACAGCACGCCCGCTTCGGAAAGTTTTCCCTTTTCATACCCGTCGATCGCCCAGCTCTGGTCGTAACCGGAACCGAAACGCAGCGGTTCGTAATCAGCGTCGATCTCCGCGGACAGCGCTTTCGGTTCGCTGAAATCCATCGGCGTGCCTTTCACGTCGACCAACTCGCCGGTACAGACGCAGTCGGCGTCGTAGCGCAAGTATTTCGATCCGTTGATCTGAAGCAACTGATCCATCGCGCCCGGCCGATCCTCGCCTTTGAGGTTAAAATAGGAGTGATTCGTAAGGTTGATAATAGTAGGAGCGGTCGTCTTGGCGTAATAGGTAATCTCCAGCTCGCAATCGTCGCTCCAGTCGTAAACGACCTCGGCGTTCAGGTCGCCCGGATACCCCTGGTCGCCGTCGGGACTGAACAGCGAAAAAACAACCCGGTCGGTCTCTACGCGACTCTCCCAGATCTTATTCGCGAACCCGTTGATGCCGCCGCCGTGCGTATGGTGCCGCCCTTCGGAGCAGTTCGCCGACAATCGGTATTCCACGCCGTCCAACGTAAATTTCGCTCCCCGGATCCGGTTGGCGAACCGGCCGACCGTTTTCCCCATGCACGGCCCGTCGCCGAAATAACTTTTGAAATCGTCGTAACCGAGGGCCACGTTCGCGAGCCGGCCGTCCCGGTCGGGAACCTCCACCGATACGACCGTCGCGCCGATATTGGTCAACTTCACGGATGCGCCGCCCGCATTGGTCATCTTGTAAAGGACGATCGCTTCGCCTTCGGCGGTAAAACCCCAGATATTCTGTTCTATTTCCATCGTTTCGAGCGCTTTTGCGGGACTATGCCCAGAGTTTGTCGGGATAAACCCCGGCGGCGATCAACTTGCGGATCCGTTCGACGACGGCCGGGCGGTCTTCCTTGTAGGTTACGCCGAACCACTGGGCCGCGCTGTGCAGCACCCGCAACTGAGCCTTTCCGTCGGCAACCAATTTATTGACCATCGTCGGAATGTAAAATTCGGATTTCGGATTCCCGATATTGTCTTTCAGGTAGGCGCTGAAAAAATCTTCGGAATATTTGAAATAATCGGGCGTAAAACCGAACATGTTCATCGATACCAGCGTATCCCCGGCCAGCGGGAACACATTGCCCTTTTCGTCCTCGTAAACGATCTTGTCTTCGCGGCGCTCGATCTTCGTCCGCTCGACCATCGAGGTCAGGTTGCCGTTGCTATCGACGCTGCAGATGCCGCGCGATACGGACCCATAATCGGACAGCGTGTTTTTCAGTTCGTAACCGACCATGCAGTAATGGTTGCGCTGCGCGGCCACGCTGCGTAGGTAATCCGCGATGGTCTTATAAGCTTCCGCCCCGTAAAAGTCGTCGGCGTTGATCACGGCGAAAGGCTCCTCGCGGATCGTATCGGCGGCCATCATCACCGCATGGTTCGTCCCCCACGGCTTTACGCGGTCGGCGGGCACCGTAAACCCGGCCGGCAATTTATCCAGTTCCTGAAAAACGAAATCGATCTCGATCTTACCCCCGAAACGTTCCGGCGTGAACATCTCCCGGAACTCCTTTTCGAACAGGTGACGGATCACGAAAACCACGCGGCCGAATCCGGCGCGGATGGCATCGTAGATCGAATAGTCGATAATGGCCTCTCCGCCCGGCCCCACGCCGTCCATCTGTTTCAACGAACCGTACCGGGATCCCATTCCCGCAGCCAATACCAAAAGTGTAGGTTTTACCATGTTTTTGTCGTCTTTTTAAATCTTCGTTTCGGCCGCGGACGCATCGTCCCGCATCGGAAATACCGCCGCCCCGGATCGGAAAACAGGACGGAAAGCGGGTATCCGCGTCCAAACGCTACGCAAATTTACACTTTATAACTTATTTTCAAAATCGATTCCTCCGAAAAAACCGTCTGTCAAATAATCTTTGACATATTTTCCCCGTTCTGTCATTACCCGAGGGAAATTATTATCTTTGTAGGTCGAATTATGCATAAAAGTTCTATGAACTTCAAAACGAGCGTTTCATACTTCATACGGAACCTGCGCGAGAAGCACCGTCTCAGCATCCGGAATCAGCATAACGATTCGGAGGTTTGGTATATGTATATCAGCCCGTTGAACCTGCTGGCCGGCTTTCTGGCGCTGGTGCTGATCCTGTTTATCGTCATCACGATCACCGTGGCCTACACGCCGGTGCTGGACCTGATTCCCGGTTATCCGGGCAACAAGTCGCGGACGATGCTGATCGAAAACATCATCCGGCTCGACTCGTTGGAACAAGAAGTGCGCAACATGCAGATATACAGCGATAACATTGCGCTCATCATGGCGGGCAAAAATCCCGTCACACGAAATAACGTGCAAAGTTCCGACTCACTGTCGAAAAAAAACGCGGACGCGGCGGCGACCATCGTCGAGGACTCGCTGCTGCGCAGGCAGATGGAGACCCCGGGCGGCATTTATAGTCTGAACGATCCGGACGCGGCGCGCAAGAACCTGCGCAGCGCGATGGAACTCTATACGCCGGTCAAAGGCGTCGTCACCGAAAAATTCAGCCCGATCGACAACCGGTACGGAACGACGCTCGCCACCGCAGGCAACCAGCAGGTGATGGCGGTGATGGACGGAACGGTCGTCTCGTCGTCGTGGACGCCCGAAGACGGCTTCGTGCTGTTCATCCAGCACGGAGGCAATATGCTATCGGTTTACCGGCATAACACCAGCGTACTGAAAAAGGCGGGGGAACGCGTATCGAGCGGCGAGATCGTCGGTTACACCGGCGGCGAAAAATCCGCAGGCGGCGGACAGAACCTGTTCGAGTTCGAACTGTGGCATAACGGAACGCCGATCGATCCGGAAGGATACATCGTTTTTTAAACTATTTTAAATGAAGACGACGGAAAACCCGACACGGTTTTCCCTTTAACGGAAATGACACAAAGCAAACAGCGATTAGCCGTTCTCGGCTCGACCGGTTCGATCGGAACCCAGACGCTCGATATCGTCAGGCGATACGGCGACCGGTTCGAAATAACGACGCTGTCGGCCCACAGCAACTGGAAAAAGTTGGTCGAACAGGCCGTCGAATTCACCCCCGACAACGTGGTGATCGCCGACAAAACTCATTATACCGCCGTGCGAGACGCGTTGGCGGACCATCCGGTCAAAGTATACGCGGGCAGCGATGCGCTCGAACAGGTCGTCTGCTCGGAACAGGTCGACACGGTCGTCATGGCCCTGGTCGGTTACAGCGGGCTGTTCCCGACGGTCAGCGCGCTGAAACACGGCAAAAAAGTCGCGCTGGCCAACAAGGAGTGCCTGGTCGTGGCCGGAGAGATCGTCACCAGGCTGTCCGCCGAACACCGGGCTCCGATCATTCCGGTCGACTCGGAACATTCGGCCATTTTCCAATGCCTGACCGGCGAACATTCGGCGGTCGAAAAGGTGATCCTGACCGCATCCGGCGGCCCGTTCCTGCACCGCCCGGCCGAAGAACTCGAACGGGTCAGCGTCGAAGAGGCGTTGAACCACCCGAGCTGGTGCATGGGCGCGAAAGTCACGATCGACTCCGCCTCGCTGATGAACAAGGGTTTCGAGGTGATCGAAGCGCGCTGGCTGTTCGGACTGCGGCCCGAACAGATCGACGTGGTCATCCACCCGCGCTCGGTAATCCACTCGATGGTACAGTTCGGCGACGGAGCCGTCAAGGCGCAAATCGGCACGCCGGACATGCACCTTCCGATCCAGTACGCGCTGACCTTTCCGCAGCGGTTGCCGCTGCAAGGCCCGCGGATCGACTTCTGTAAGTTGGGATGCCTCGAATTTTTCGAACCCGACCCGATGCGCTTCCCGAATCTCGCGCTGGCGTTCGAATGCCTGCGGCGCGGCGGCAATGCCGGAGCCGTGCTGAACGCAGCGAACGAAGTGGCCGTAGCGGCATTCCTCGACCGGAAAATCCGCTTCACCGACATCGCCCGGATCAACGAAGAGACGCTCGGCCGGACGACGCTGCGCGAATGCGTTTCGCTGGAAGAGTACCGCCGCACCGATCGCGAAGCGCGGCAAACCGCCCTATCGATATTATAAATTCAAAATACTCACGTTAGTACGATAAAACATGGACATTCTGATTAAAATTCTGCAATTCATACTCAGTTTCTCGCTGCTGGTCATCATCCACGAATTCGGGCACTTCCTGTTCGCGCGGCTGTTCAAGACGCGCGTCGAAAAATTCTACCTGTTTTTCAACCCGTGGTTCTCGCTTTTCAAGTTCAAAAAGGGGGGCACCGAATACGGTATCGGCTGGATTCCGTTCGGCGGCTACGTGAAAATCGCCGGGATGATCGACGAGTCGATGGACACCGACCAGATGAAACAACCCGTCCAACCGTACGAGTTCCGGGCGAAACCGGCCTGGCAGCGATTGCTGATCATGGTCGGCGGCGTGCTGATGAATATCCTGCTCGCCGTATTCATCTACATCGGGATGAGCTATACGTGGGGAAAGACCTACCTTGACAACAAGGACGTCAAATACGGCTACGTCTACAACGATCTGGCCCGGGAAATGGGTTTCCGCAACGGCGATAAGATCGTCGACATCGACGGCGAAGCGGTCGAAGACGCCGGAGCGATCTGGCAGACGATCGTGATCGACCAGGCGAAAACCGTCACGGTCGACCGCGACGGACAGCGCGTCCGGATCGACATTCCGGAAGAAGCGATCGCCCAGTTGCTCAAATCGCCCGATTTCGCGACGGTACGGATCCCGTTCGTGGTCGGAGAGACGGTCGCCGGCGATCCCGCCGCCCAGGCCGGACTGCTCGCCGGGGACACGCTGGTGTCGTTCAACGGCGAATCGATGCGCTACTTCGACCAGTACCGCCAGGCTTTCGAGACGTACGCATCCGACACGGTCACGCTGGGCGTGATGCGCGATTCGGCGGGAATCACGCGGCTGATTACCCTTCCGGTCAAAGTTTCCGAAAAAGGGACGATCGGCGTCTATCCGGTATCCCCGGCCAGCCTGCTCGCGCTGAGCACGCACCGGTACAATTTCTGGCAGGCGATCCCGGCCGGCATTCAGCGGACGGGCAGCGAGATCAGCAGCTACGCCAAGCAAATCAAACTGATGTTCACACCGAAGACCGAAGCCTACAAATCGCTGGGAGGCGTGATCGCCATCGGCAACATCTTCCCGAACTACTGGAGCTGGGAGCAATTCTGGCGCATCACGGCATTCCTGTCGGTCGTTCTGGCTGTCATGAATATCCTGCCGATTCCGGCGCTGGACGGCGGACACGTATTGTTCCTACTGGTCGAAGTAATCACCGGGCGACGACCGAGCGATAAATTCCTCGAACGGGCGCAACTCTTCGGCATCATCATCCTGTTCGCGCTGCTGATCTACGCGAACGGCAACGACATTTACCGCTTCTTCATCAAATAAACCGTTCCGACCCGCGATGGCCAAATTAAAAAAAGCGTTTTTCTGCCGCAGTTGCGGGTACGAGTCGGCCAAATGGGTCGGCAAATGCCCGGCGTGCGGCGAGTGGAATACGCTGGTCGAAGAGGTCGTCGGCAAGGAATCGGCGCGTACGACCTCGTTCGCACCGGCGCGCGGCAGCAACCGCCCCGTGCCGGTGCACGAGATCGAACGGCAGGCTTTCACGCGCACCGACCTGGCCAACGGCGAGGTGAACCGCGTGCTGGGCGGCGGCCTGGTGCAGGGCTCGATCATCCTGCTGGGCGGCGAACCGGGCATCGGCAAATCGACGCTGAGCCTGCAACTCGCGCTGAAAGCCGCCGGGCTGAAAACGCTGTACGTATCGGGCGAGGAGTCCCCGCACCAGATCAAGATGCGGGCCGAACGGATCGGTATCGTGAACGAAGCGTGCTACATTTACAGCGAGACGAACCTCGAAAACATCATCACCCAGATCACGCAGCACGGCCCCGACCTGGTCGTGATCGATTCGATCCAGACAATTTACACCGAAACGATCGACTCGTCGCCGGGCAGCGTGTCGCAGATCCGCGAATCGGCCGCCTTGCTGCAAAAATATGCCAAGCAGACCGGCACATCGATCATCGTAATCGGACACATCACCAAGGACGGCATCATCGCCGGTCCGAAAATCCTGGAACACATCGTCGACGTGGTTCTGCAATTCGAAGGCGACAACAACAACATCTACCGCATCCTGCGCAGCATCAAGAACCGGTTCGGAGCGACATTCGAGATCGGCGTATTCGAAATGCGCGGCGAAGGGCTGATCGAGGTCGACAATCCGTCCGAAATCCTGTTGTCGCACTACGACGAACCGCTGAGCGGCATCGCCGTCGGCGCGGCCGTCGACGGGGCCCGGTCATACCTGATCGAGACCCAGGCGCTGGTCAGCACGGCCGCCTACGGCACGCCGCAGCGCTCGGCGACCGGGTTCGACTCGCGGCGGCTGAACATGCTGCTGGCCGTACTCGAAAAACGGGTCGGCCTGAAGATGTACCAGAAAGACGTCTTTTTAAATTTTGCGGGAGGGTTCAAGATCAGCGACACGGGGCTCGACATGAGCGTCATCGCGGCCATCCTGTCGTCGTATTTCGACCGGCCGGTAGACCGGGAAACCTGTTTCGCCGGAGAGATCGGCCTGTCCGGCGAAGTACGTCCCGCTCCCCGCAGCGAACAACGCATCGGCGAAGCGGCCCGGCTCGGCTTCCGACGGATCGTCGTATCGGGCTATCTACGCAAAAGCCTTCCGAAGCCGCCAAAAGGCATCGAAGTCGTCTATATCAACAAACTGGAAGAGCTGGGACGCATCGTCTTCGGCGTTTCCGGGCCGGTCGAGTAATCCCTTTTATTGCTTACTAAAATCGCTCCGGGAAGTCCGTCCGTTCCGTTTACGGAACCGGATCGTAACCGCTTCCTCCCCACGGATGGCAACGCAGAATTCGCCTCAGGCCCAGATAGCTCCCCTTGAACAGGCCGTGCTTTCGCAGGGCTTCGGCGCAGTACTCCGAGCAGGTGGGCGTGAAACGGCAGGAAGGGGGCGTAAAAGGAGAGATGCAATGACGATATATCCAGATCAACCCCAGCAAAGGGGCTAAAATAAGCCCCTTAAATCCTTTCGGAAAGGTTCCGGATGATCTTCTGCACGGCATTTTCGATCGACGTATAATCGGCTATCTCTTTGGAAACATACAACAGGCCCAGGTTGAACCGTCCGCCTCCCGAGATCTCCCGCAGGGGATTCCGGTTCAGGCGGTAAGCCTCCCGTATCCGGCGTTTCAACAGGTTGCGCACGTTGGCCCGTTTGTGATTGCGCTTCGAAACGGAAACCAGCACCGACAGCCCGCCTTCGTCCGTCGCGTCGCCAGCATCGTCCTCCCCGGTGAGAAATACGTAACGGATCGGGTAGACGACACCGCTTTCGCCCTTTTCGAACAGGCGGGCGATCTGCTTGCGCGACCGAAGCCGCTCCGCACGGGGAAACGTATGATCCGAACTCTCCATCATTCCCGCCGGGCTATTTCCCGGCGCTTTTGGTTGCGGCCCCTGCCGTTTTTACCGAGGCTTTTTTCAGCGCGGACGACGCTTGTTCGCCGGAAGCTGCTCCCGGTCTGGCGGCCGTGCGCACCCGCCTGCCTTTGGCGTATTTCGAACTTTCGATGAAAGTCAGGTCGGGCGACCGCTCCTCGAGCGTCACCGGCGGAACCTCCTCTCCGGCATTGATTTTCCGGATATAAATATCGAGCGCCTTGGTCATCGACGGAACTTCGGGCGTAGGCGCCATCACATGGACGGTCAGTCCTTCGGTCAGCGCGGCCTTGGCCGTCCCGTGGCCGAACGTCGCGATTTTCGGAGCGTTCTCCCCGAGCGTAAATTTTCCGGTCAGCGAGGCGATCTCGGACGGACTGTAAAAGACCAACAGATCGTACTTGCGGACATCGACCGCATCCAGGTCGGCGCTCACCGTACGGGCCAGGATCACCTTGCCGAACTGAAGTTTCATCTTCTCCATCGCCAGCGGCATCTCGGGCTTGTGCGGCTCGGAAAGCGTCAGCAGGAATTTCTCGTCCTTGTGCTTGGCGATCAGTTCGACCAGCGAAGAGAAAGTCCCTTCGGCAAAGAAGATTTTCCGCTTGCGGTAAACGATATATTTTTGCAAGTACAGGGCGATCGCCTCCGTATTGCAGAAATATTTCATGGTTTCGGGAATCGTAACGCGGGCTTCCTCGCAAATCCGAAAGAAATTATCGATCGTAACGCGGCTCGTGAAAATAACAGCCGTATGCGCCAGGATATCCACCCGCTGGCTGCGGAACTCTTTCAGGGAGACCCCCTCCAGCTTAATGAACGGATGGAATTCCACATTCACGCGGTGCTTGAGCACGATCTCATGAAAGGGAGATTTCTCGGCGATGACCGGAGCCGGTTGCGAGACTAAAACATTTTTAATTTTCAAAACAATAACTTGTTTATAGTTAGCTTCTTCTGATAACTCCGCCGTGAGACGGAACTGCTCCTCCTCCTCGGAAAAACACTCAGCAATTTCTGGCTACAACAAGCACGAAAAAGCTTATCGGAAACAATTCGACGGCACAAAGGTACAAAATCCATTGCAGAATTGAAACATCCCGCGCCACAAAGAAACGATAACTTTTCGCCAAATACAGCAGATAGAGCGCAGCGGCGAAAACGGCGGTACCGTGCAGTAGCCGGTCGATTCCGGGGCCTTCGGTGAGCGCTACGACCAAAAAAAGAGGAGTCAGCAGGATATATATAAACGACGAAAAAATACGGATCGTGAACCGGAGTTTCTCAAAAAAAAGATCGTTCCGGATCACTCCGCCGATGATCCGCGTCACGATCTTGCGGTAAACCGCAACGGCGGCGGCGGCAAACAGCACGGCCAGGCAGGCCAGGTCGGTCGCAAAAGGGATTTGCCGGGGCAACCACCCCTCGATGCCGTACAGTCCGCCGTAGCGAATCAACAGCCCGCCGATCAGCAGCATCCCCCACAGAGCCGTCCATGACAGGAACTTGCGGAAAAACAACGGATACTCGTCGTAAACCTTGTCAGATGAAACCCGCCCGGTCAGGATCTTGAACACGATCCCGATACTGCTCCGGTAGCTGTGGATCAGGTAACAGAAAACCATGAACACGGCCAGCACGACTCCCTGGTAAGCATAACTGTCCGTCAGGTGCGGCTGCAGGGCGGGCAGCGCCAAAGGATCGTACCCGTCCGGCCGTTCGGCCACCGTCCCCGACACGCCGAAAATATCGGCCTGCGAAGGAACGCTCGCCCCTTCGAGCGGCTCGATTTCCGGAAGGTAACAGTCGCAATCGGTAACGTAGCGGGACTCCATCATACCGGTCTATGAATAGATTTTTTTCAGGGCGATGCGGATGGTCGTTCCTTTGTCGATCTCGGAATCGAGCACGAAGATCTTACCGCCGTGGTATCCGTCGATAATCCGTTTGCTGAGCGAAAGTCCGAGCCCCCAACCGCGCGTTTTGGTCGTAAAACCGGGTTCGAAGATCCGTTTGAAATTCCCCTTCGCGATCCCCTTGCCGCTGTCCCGGACATCGACGTAAATCCAGTTGGCGTCGCTGGAGAGTTTGACGTCGATCGTCCCGGTTCCCGACAAAGCGTCCATCGCGTTTTTCAACAGATTTTCGATCACCCATTCGAAAAGCGCTTCGTTGATCATCGCCTTTTGCTGAGCCATCGCCAGCCCGTTATAGGTCAGCGTGACGTTCTTCGGTACGCGCGTGCGGAAATAGATCACGCTGTTGCCGACGATCTCGTTGATCACCCCTTCGCTGAGCGGAGTCGCGGCCCCGATTTTCGAGAACCGGTCGACCACCTTGGTCAGCCGGACGATATCCTTGCCCATCTCGTCGATGGCGGTCTGGTCGATGTTCTGGGTTTTCAGGTATTCGAGCCACCCGAGCAGCGAAGAGGTCGGCGTACCCAACTGGTGGGCCGTCTCCTTCGCCAGCCCGATCCAGACGCGGTTCTGCTCGTCCTGCTTCGTCGAACGGAACGTGATGTATCCGAACACGACAAACACGATGATCACCAGCAACTGGATGTACGGGAAATAGACCAGCGTCTTGAGCAGCCGGGATTCGTCGAAAAAGATATACAGCGTCTCGTTGTACAGCGTCTGCACCTTCAGGTGCGGATTGACCTTCGTCATCTGGTCGAGCTTGTCGCGCAACAGGTTCGGATGATTCAGGATGTAATCGGGAATCAGATGCGAATACTCCACCCGCAACGCCCCGTCGGTCAGAATGAACGGAATGTTGTTGCGCGTGGTGATGATCGACAGCAACAGGGGGTTCCCCGGGTCGGCCCCCAGCTCGCGGAAGGCCGCCGCCCAGATCGCCACCTCGTTCTGTTCTTTCTCCCGGAGCTGGCGCGCCATATCGTTGGTGAACAACAGCGACGAGATCCCGATCACCATCCCCAGAACGATGATGACCACCCGGCTCCGAAAAGAAAGCATCTTATGCAGCGCTCTTTTTTTCATAGTTTTACGGGAACCCGATGTCCCCTGTGTTTTGCGAATCGTCCCGGAAAGCTACTTGCGCGGAGTATCCTGCGAAGTCACGATCTGCCGGTAACGGTTTTGGTCTTTCAGCACTTCGACGGCCTGTCGTACTTCCGGATCGTGCAGCGCCGTATGACGGGCGACTCCGGTCTCGTAATGGTAACGCAAGATAATCTCGTCGCCGATCAGCTTACGAATCTCGTCGCCAAACAATTCGAGGTCGGTATTTTTATCGTCTTTCAGTTTTTCGCCGATCGCGTCGAGTTCGCCGGAGATTCGGTCGAGGTATTTTTCCCGCTCGGCTTTCTTACGCAGATCTTTGACGGCTTCCTGAGTTTCCGACTCGAAATCCATCTCCTTGTCCTGCATGAAAGCGACGAAAAGACCGTATTCCCCGTCCGGCAATTCGAACGTATCCGCATCCACGCCTTCGCGGTGCCGTTTGTAGTAATCGTTCGCGAAATCCTCGATATATCCTTTGCCGTAAAGCGCCATCGTGAAACGGCTGGTATAGACCGGGTCGAGACGGACGTCCGGCATTACGCCGCCCCCGTCGTACACTTTCCGCCCGGCGGCGGTCTCGTACTCCCGAATCAACGAATCCGGCACCAGCCCCACGCTGCCGTCGTCGTTGCGGTGCGTATAATCGATCGCCTGGATACAACGGCCGCTGGGAATGTAATATTTCGCGGTAGTCACTTTCAGGAAAGCGTTGTACCCCAGCGGACGCGGAGTCTGCACCAATCCTTTGCCGAACGTCCGCTGTCCGACCAGCACGGCACGGTCGAGATCCTGCAACGCTCCCGACACGATCTCGGCGGCAGAGGCCGTCATACTGTTCACCAGCACGGCGATCGGAATTTGCGTATCGAGCGGTTCGGCTTGCGTCACGAACGTCGCGTCGGATGATTTCGTGCGGCCGTGCATCGACACGACTTCGGTGCCTTTGGGCACGAACATCGAAAGAATCTTCACGGCTTCCTGCAAAATGCCGCCGCCATTGCCCCGCAGGTCGATAATCAGCGAAGTGATCCCCTGTTTTTTCAGTTTCTCGAAAGCGGTCCGCATATCGTCGCTGCAATCCTCCGAGAAATCGTCGTGCAAGATATAACCCACATCGCCGTCGATCACGCCGTAATAAGGTACCCCTGAGATCACGATCCGCTCCCGCTTGACCGAAACATCGACCGGATTGCCCGTCAGCAGTTTCTCGACGGTCAGTTTCATCGAAGTGCCGGGCGTTCCTTTCAACAATTCGCTAACTTTCGAAACGTCGTACCCTTTCAGGTTCTCGCCGTCGACGGCCAACAGCTTGTCTCCGATAACCAGCCCCGCCTTATCGGCCGGAAAACCCTCGTACGGCTGGGCGATCGCCACGTAATCGCCGCTCTTGCGGATCAGGGCTCCGATACCGCCGTACTTGCCGGTCGTCTGTATTTCGAAATCGGCCATTTTATTCTCCGGAATCAGTTCGGTGTAAGGGTCCAGGTTCTCGACCATGCCGGCCGCAGCGTCCTCGAGCAGTTTGTCCGTATCGACCGAATCGACATAGGAGAGACTGACCTCGCGGAACATGTTGAACAGGATCTGGATATTCCGTCCGAGCGCGAAATCGGGACGCGACGCAGCCAGCGAAAATCCCGCTGCCGCCACGATCGCACCGATCGCCAACACGTATTTGAGTCGCTTATACACTCTTTCCATTTTTATAACATTTCCTTATCTAACGTTCGTAAAAAACAAAGCGGTATACCCCGTCCGCTCATTTTTTTATCCCCAAAGCGGGAATACGAATCATATTATTTACAACCAAATCTTTACGCATTTCCGAAAACCGGTCAGTTTTCGATGTGCGACCGGAGCCGGAACTCCGCTTTCACGACCTCCTTGCGAATGCCGTCCAACACGACGGAACCGCCCGCATCGGTTACGGCGATCCGGTCTTCCCACAGCAGCAAAGCCCTTTTCAGCGGCGACGAAGCCCGGAAGACCATCGTCCCGTCCTGTTCCCGAACCAGCGAAAAACCGTTTGCCCGGAACGTACTGAGAATCAACTCCCGGTCACCGGTAAAATCGGCCGCCACCGTCCGCCGGGCAAACCCGAATTTCGGATAAAAAGCCGCCACGACGACGATCACAGCCAACATCAGCCGTCCCCGCTGCGACCCGAACAGTTCGGCCAGATCGCGCCCGGCATCCGCTCGCGACGTCCCGGTCGCCAGCATCAGCGTGAAGACCAGCGTAAAAAGCAACAACAGCCACACGAGGTATTTCAGCGACCGGACTATATAAGTTTTTCCATCCATCATGATTCGCATTTAAGTTTTTTCGACGGCGTACCGAATGCAAAGATAGCGGATTTTTGCGAACGGTTTCCGAATTTCGCGGGATACGAACGAATTATAAAGACCGTAAAGCGCCGTCCCGGTACCAGCGCGCCTCCCGTTCCGACCCGCATACGACCCAATCGACCGGCACGTCGTGCGCATCGGCGGGAACATGCTCGAAAAACTGGTATTCGAAACAAACGCCGATTTTCAGCGGTCCTTCGCACGTCAGCAACCGATCGTAGAATCCTTTGCCGTGCCCGAGACGGTTTCCGTACGGATCGTACCCCATGGCCGGAACCACGATCAGGTCGATCCGCCGCAGGCAGGTCTCTTCCTCCCCGACCGGCTCCCTGATCCCGAAACGGGCTTCCCGCAGTTCGTTTCTGCCGGTAAACTTCCTGAGCGACAGTCCGTCGCCTCGCATTACCGGAAGGTAAACCTTTTTGCGGACGGCCCATTTTTCGACGAAAGCATGTGTATCTACCTCCGCAGGCAGCGACCAATAAAGCGCCACGCTCGCGGCATCGGCGAACGGCGGGAAACGGCCGACGGCTTCCATGACCCGCTGCGACATCGCGGCTCGCGTCCGCCCGTCGTACAGTTCTCCGCGATCGCGAACGATCCGGCGTAACGCACTCTTCGACTCCATACTCCAAATCCGGTTTAAAAACGGAATCCGAAGATACCGTTTTTTTCAAAAAAATTAAAACTCCGGACAGAATATTCCGTCAAAAGATTGTTATTTAAAAAACAATGGGATAACTTTGTACTCTGTTTTTTCGGAAGTACACGAAATGCGTAAATAACCAAAATCACTAAATTTCATTTTACTTATGGGCAATCTGTTTACATCTACAATCGGACGGAAACTGATTATGAGCATCTCAGGTCTTTTTCTGATCCTGTTCCTGTTGTTCCACATGTCGATGAACATTGCAGCCGTATTTTCCACCGAGGCCTACAATGCGATCTGTGAATTTCTGGGAGCGAACTGGTACGCACTCGCCGGGACGCTGATCCTGGCCGCCGGTTTCGTGGTGCATATCATCTATGCATCGATCCTGACGCTGCACAACCGCAGTTCGAGGGGCACGCAGCGCTATGCCGTGGAAGCTACGCCGAAATCGGTAACTTGGGCTTCGCGGAACATGTTCGTGCTGGGACTCGTCGTCGTATTGGGATTGCTGCTGCATCTTTACAACTTCTGGTATAACATGCAGTTCGCCGAAATCATCGGAGACCACTCGCTCGGAGCGTTCGGGCCGACCGACGGAGCGGCTTACATCGCCGACCTGTTCAGCAACCCGGTCTACTGCCTGATCTATCTGATCTGGTTCCTGGCCATCTGGTTCCACCTGACGCACGGTTTCTGGAGCGCCTTCCAGACGATCGGATGGGACAACCAGATCTGGATGAAACGCCTCAAATGCCTGGCCAACGTCTTTGCGACCGTCGTTTTCCTCGGTTTCGCTCTGGTCGTAGTCGTTTTCTACCTGCGCAGCCTGTGCGGCGGGTTCTGCTACTAATTTGATTGCACCAATTAGAAATAAAAAAACAAAAAATAAGATATGGTAAAGTTAGAATCGAAAGCTCCGCAGGGCCCGCTGGCCGACAAATGGAGCAAGCATAAGGCTGAAATCAAAGTGGTCAGCCCCGCCAATAAGAGAAAACTCGACATTATCGTAGTGGGTACCGGACTGGGCGGCGCATCCGCAGCCGCTTCGCTCGGCGAACTCGGATATAACGTAAAGGTATTCTGCATCAGCGACTCCCCGCGCCGCGCGCACAGCATCGCCGCGCAGGGAGGCATCAACGCCGCCAAGAACTACCAGAACGACAACGACTCGGTATACCGTCTTTTTTACGATACGATCAAGGGCGGCGACTACCGCGCCCGCGAAGCCAACGTATACCGTCTGGCCGAGGTATCGAATCATATCATCGACCAGTGCGTCGCACAGGGCGTTCCGTTCGCCCGCGATTACGGCGGACTGCTCGACAACCGTTCGTTCGGCGGCGCGCAGGTTTCGCGTACGTTTTACGCCCGCGGCCAGACCGGACAGCAGTTGCTGCTCGGCGCTTACGCCGCGCTGAACCGCCAGATCGCCAAAGGCAGCGTGAAAAGCTACCCGCGTCACGAGATGCTCGACCTGGTCATCGTAGACGGCAAAGCCCGCGGTATCATCACGCGCAACGTGGTAACCGGCGAAATCGAGCGGTTCGGCGCGCATGCCGTAGTGATCGCCACCGGCGGTTACGGAAACGTTTTCTTCCTGTCTACCAACGCAATGAACTCGAACGGTTCGGCCGCATGGCAGTGCTATAAGAAAGGCGCCGTATTCGCAAACCCGTGTTTCACGCAGATTCACCCGACCTGTATCCCGGTACACGGAACGCAACAATCGAAACTGACGCTGATGTCCGAATCGCTGCGCAACGACGGCCGCATTTGGGTTCCGAAGAAAAAAGAGGACGTCGAAAAGATCCGCGCGAAGAAACTGAAACCTTCGCAGATCCCGGAAGAAGACCGCGACTACTACCTCGAACGCCGTTACCCGGCCTTCGGGAATCTCGTGCCGCGCGACGTGGCGTCGCGCGCCGCCAAAGAACGCTGCGACGCCGGCTTCGGGGTCAACGAGACCGGTCTGGCCGTATTCCTCGACTTCTCGACCGCAATCAACCGCCTCGGCGAACAGACGATCCGCGAACGTTACGGCAACCTGTTCCAGATGTACGAAAAGATCACCGACGTCAATCCTTACAAAGAACCGATGACGATCTATCCGGCCGTGCACTATACGATGGGCGGTATCTGGGTGGATTACAACTTGATGACCACGATCCCCGGCCTGTATGCGATCGGCGAGGCCAACTTCTCCGACCACGGCGCGAACCGTCTGGGCGCATCGGCGCTGATGCAGGGTTTGGCCGACGGCTATTTCGTACTGCCGTATACGATCGGCGACTACCTCTCGCACGAAATTCAGACTCCGAAAATAAAGACCGACCTGCCCGAATTCGAGGTAGCCGAAAAAGGCGTCCGCGAAAAGATCGCCAAGTTGCTGTCGATCCAGGGTAAAGAGACGGTGGACGACCTGCACAAAAAGCTGGGACACATCATGTGGGAAAACGTCGGCATGGCCCGCAGCAAGGAGAGCCTCGAAAAAGCGATCGTCGAAATTCAGGCGCTGCGCAAGTCGTTCTGGGCGAACGTCCGCGTGCCGGGAACCGACAAAGAGTTCAACCAGGAGCTCGAGAAGGCCGTTCGTCTGGCCGACTTCCTCGAACTGGGCGAACTGATGGCCCGCGACGCCCTGAACCGGAACGAATCCTGCGGCGGTCACTTCCGCGTGGAGTACCAGACCCCGGAAGGCGAAGCGCTGCGCGACGACGAACACTACGTATACGTGGCTGCATGGGAATATACCGGCAAGGACAAGGAACCGGAACTGGTCAAAGAACCGCTGGCATTCGAAACCGTGCATCTGGCCCAGCGCAACTACAAGGATTAATTGAGTCAAACAGGTAAAACGTTAAGACAATGAATTTGAAATTAAAGATATGGCGTCAGCAAAACGCCCACGCGCAGGGGAAGTTCGTCGACTATACCGTTGAAAACATCTCCCCCGACACCTCGTTTCTGGAAATGCTGGATATCCTCAACAACAAGCTGATCCAGAACAACGAAGAACCCGTCGTGTTCGACCATGACTGCCGCGAAGGCATCTGCGGCATGTGCTCGTTGCACATCAACGGTCATGCGCACGGACCCGATACCGACATCACCACCTGCCAGTTACACATGCGCAAGTTCAAGGACGGGGATACCATCACGATCGAACCGTGGCGTTCGCGCGCTTTCCCGGTAATCAAGGACTTGGCCGTAGACCGTAGCGCCTACGACAAGATCCTGCAGGCCGGCGGTTTCATTTCGGTCAATACCGGCGGCGTGCCCGACGCCAACACGATTCCGATCCCGAAACCGGATGCCGACGAAAGCATGGACGCGGCCGCCTGCATCGGTTGCGGCGCCTGCGTAGCCACCTGCAAGAACGGTTCCGCGATGCTGTTCGTCGCCGCCCGCGTTTCGTCGCTGGCCAAGCTGCCGCAGGGCCGCGTCGAAGCGGCCCGCCGCGCCAAAGCGATGGTCGCTAAGATGGACGAACTCGGATTCGGGGCTTGCACCAACACCGGCGCCTGCGAAGCGGAATGTCCGAAAGGGATCTCGATCGCCCACATCGCCCGGTTGAACCGCGAATTCCTTTCCGCCAAACTGAAAGATTAAGCTTTCTCGCATTATTTGCCGGAGTCGATCCGGCATCCGAAACGAAAAGCGTTTTACCTGAACGGTAAAACGCTTTTCGTTATTTCGACCATTGTTCAAAAATTACGGCTACGATCGGGAGTAGCGGGCTCTAAAACCCGAATCGATGCCAATCAATATGATGTACAACAACATATTGCATTACAAACGTCTGCCGAACGGCCATCTTCGCAAATCCACAAAATCTCTTGGAACGGTTCTTGCTTAATCCGTTTTAAACATTTTATGCAATCATGAAAAAAAAGATACTCGTTACCGGCGGAGCCGGTTTCATCGGCAGCCACCTGTGCGAACGTCTGCTGGCGGACGGGCACGAAGTGGTCGCGGTGGACAATTTCGTCACGGGCAACCGCCAGAACGTGGAACACCTGCTGCACAACCCGCAGTTCCACCTGATCCGGCACGACATCACATTCCCCTACTTCGAAGAGGTCGACTGCATCTACAACCTGGCCTGCCCGTCGGCGCCGGTCTATTACATGCACGATCCGGTGATGGCGCTGAAAACCTCGCTCGTCGGATCGATCAACGTGCTCGAAGTGGCCAAGCGGATGCGGGCCCGCATCGTACACGCCTCCTCCTCGAAAGTATACGGCCTGATCCAGTCGGGCCCCGTCCCGGAAGAGTTCCGCGGCAACGTGAACCCGGTCGGCGAACACAGCGCTTACGAAGAGGGCAAACGCGCCGCAGAATCGCTTTTTACGGCCTACCACAACCAGTACGGCGTCGACACGCGGATCGCCCGGCTGTTCAACGTTTACGGCCCGCGTATGGCGTTGAACGACGGCAAAGTGATCTCCGGATTTATCCGCAACGCCCTTTACGGCGAAAACATCACGATCCGCGGCAACGGAACGCAGACGCGCTGCTTCCTGTACATCGACGACGCGGTCGAAGCGTTGGTACGGATGATGGGAACCGACGGCAACCTGTCGAAACCGATCAACATCGGCGGAATCGACCCGATGCGAATCGACGCATTGGCCGAAGACGTGGTGAACCTGACCGGCAGCTCGTCTAAAACGGTGCGCTTGAACCTAACGGCCGATTCCGTCCAGCATGCGATCCCCGACATCCGCTATGCCCGCCAGAGGCTGGGCTGGGAACCGCTGGTGCCGATCGAAGAAGGATTGGTACGCACGATCAAATATTTCAAAAACGCGATGAAGTCCGAGAAAAAACCGTTCCCGTTCATGAGCTGGGTCGAAATGATGTAGGATTTCGATACGAACGACAACGGGGAGTTCCGGCGACGATACCGGAACTCCCCGTTCATTTTACCTCCGTACCGGTATTCCGGAACAGGAAAACGAGCACATCCGCCTGTTCGTCGATCCTTTTCGCGGTGGGCTTGCCGAGGCCATGCCCGGCGGCGGTATCGATCCGGATCAGCACCGGCCGGTCGCATCCCTGCGCGGCCTGCAACGTCGCGGCGAACTTGAACGAGTGCGCCGGCACCACCCGGTCGTCGTGATCGGCGGTCGTGACCAGCGTAGCCGGATAACACGTCCCCGGCCGGATATTGTGCAACGGCGAATAACGGTACAGGTATTCGAAATCGGCCGGGCGGTCGCTGCTGCCGTACTCCACGACCCAGCCCCAACCGACGGTAAACTTATGGTAGCGCAACATGTCCATCACGCCGACGGCCGGAAGCGCCACGGCAAAGAGGTCGGGCCGCTGCACCATGCAGGCGCCGACGAGCAGGCCGCCGTTCGAACCGCCGGCGATCGCCAACTTATGCGGAGCGGTGTATTTCCGGTCGATCAAGTATTCGGCGGCCGCGATAAAGTCGTCGAACACGTTCTGCTTAGCGGAAAGCATACCCGCCCGGTGCCACCGTTCCCCGAACTCGCCGCCGCCGCGCAGGTTCGCCACCGCATAAATGCCGCCCTGCTCCATCAACAGCACCGCCAACGGCGAGAAACCCGGCGTCAGATTGATGTTGAAACCGCCGTATCCGTACAGGTAAACGGGATTCTCTCCGTTCCGTTCCAGCTCTTTGCGGTGCGCCAGGAACATCGGAACGCGCGTTCCGTCCCGGCTCTCGTATTCGTGCCGTTCGACGACGAATTCCTCCGGGGAAAACTTCACCGGCGAAATCCGGTACGGCTCGGAAGCCCCGGTCGCCGGATCGTAGCGGTAAACGGCCGGCGGTTGCGTGAACGAAGCGTAAGCATAAAATATCTCGGACGGAACGTCTCCGCCGCTGAAACCGGTTACCGTTCCAATGCCGGGCAACCGCACCTCCCGCACCGGCCGCCCTCCCAGGTCGTACTGCACGACGGCGCTGTGCGCGCGATCGAGGTAATGCGCGAACAACGCCCCGCCGGCCACGGACGCCGCGACCAACTGCCGATCGGATGCAGCCAACAGTTCGGTGATCTCCGGATAACCGGCACTGAAATCCACCTGCAACAGCCGACCGTTCGGCGCCCCCTGGTTCGTATGGAAAATCGCCCGGTCGTCTTGCGCATAAACCAGCGCATAATCGCCGGTAAACCCGAAGAACAGCTTGCGAAACGTCCGGTCGTGCCGCGAAAGGTCGCGGTACAGCACTTCGTTGCCGCAGGTTCCCTCGGCGACCGTAACGAAGAGCTGCCGGTCGTCCCGGCTAACCGCCGCAGTCAGGTAGCGCAGCGGATGCTCTTCGTCGCAATATATCGTGCGGTCGGCCGACTGATCGGTCCCGATCCGGTGAAAAAACACTTTTTGAGAGTGGTTGCAGGCCGACAGCGCCTTTTCCGGAGCCGGCCGGTCGTACCCGCTGTAATAAAACCCGTCTCCGCTCCATACGGCTCCGGAGAATTTGACCCAACGGATGCGGTCGGGCAGCAGGTCTCCCGTAGCGAGCTCCTTTATGCGAAGCTCCACCCAATCCGAACCCGATTCGGCCGCCGAAAAAGCCATGTAACGATTATCCCGCGAGAACGACACGCCGGTCAGCGCGACCGTACCTTCTTCCGACAGCGTATTCGGATCGAGGAATACCTCGGGGCCCTTCCCGTCCCGCTGCCGGTACAAAACGCTTTGGTTCCGCAACCCGTCGTTTTCAAAGAAAAAACGGGAATCGCCGTGGCGTTCCGGAATCCCGTACTTCGGATAATCCCACAATTCGGCCAGCCGGGCGGCGATCCGGTCGCGTTCCGGAAACTGCGACAGGTAGCGGCGGGTCACTTCGTTCTCGGCCGCCACCCAGCGGACGGTTTCGTCCGAACGGTCGTCTTCGAGCCAGCGGTAGGGATCGGCCACTTCGGTTCCGAAATAATCGTCCGTCGTATCGTCCCGCCGGGCAACGGGATAGGTCAGTTCTATCGTTCTCATATCTGAATCGTTCCGCCGTCCGCCCCAAGGGACGGGCAGTGCACAAAAATAGGGATTGTTTCCCGGAATCCGACAGATTTTTTTAACTTTGCGATCATACCTTAACGGAGAACGGATATGTGCGAAGAATTGAAAAAAACGGTAGAAAAAGCTTGGGATAACCGGGAATTGCTCGGCGACGAGCGCGTCAAACAGGCGATCCGCGACGCGATCGACCTGCTCGACAAAGGAAAGCTGCGGACGGCGGAACCGCTCGCCGACGGAACGTGGCAGGTGAACGAATGGGTCAAAAAAGCGGTCATCCTCTACTTCCCGATCCAGCAGATCGAAGTGATCGAAGCCGGCCCGCTGGAGTTTCACGACAAACTGAAACTGAAAACCGGATACCGCGAACTGGGCGTCCGCGTCGTACCGCAGGCTACGGCCCGTTACGGAGCCTACCTGGCCCCCGGCGTAATCATGATGCCGTCGTACGTCAACATCGGCGCTTACGTCGATGAAGGGACGATGGTCGATACGTGGGTGACCGTGGGTTCGTGCGCCCAGATCGGCAAACGCGTCCACCTGAGCGGCGGCGTAGGGATCGGCGGCGTGCTGGAACCCGTACAGGCGGCCCCGGTGATTATCGAGGACAACTGTTTCGTCGGCAGCCGCTGCATCGTCGTCGAAGGGGCCCATATCTGCCACGAAGCGGTGCTCGGCGCCAACGTGGTGATTACCGGTTCGACCAAGATCATCGACGTGACGGGTCGGGAACCGAAAATTTACAAAGGGTACGTTCCGCCCCGCTCGGTCGTAATCCCCGGTTCGTACACGAAGCAGTTCCCCGCCGGAACTTACCAGGTTCCGTGCGCGCTGATCATCGGGCAGCGCAAAGCCTCGACCGACCTGAAAACGACGCTGAACGACGCCCTGCGGGAATTCAATGTATCCGTATAACCGATCATGGGAATAAAACAGGAACTCGAACGATTCGCCGGGCAGGTCGGATTCACGCTCGCCTACCTCGACGAAACGACGTCGACGAACGACGTCGCCCGCGACCCGCGCTACGACGCCGGAGCGGTCGTCATCGCCGAACGGCAAAGCCGCGGACGCGGACAGCGCGGGAACAGTTGGAGCAGCTCCGCCGGAGCGAACCTGACTTTCTCGGTCGTACTGTGCCCCGGATTCCTGGAAGCCGCGCAGCAATTTTACCTGTCGAAAGCCGTATCGCTGGCCGTATGCGACACGGTGGAAAGCTTCGGCGTCCGGCCGCAGGTCAAATGGCCGAACGACATCTACATCGACGGACGGAAAGTGGCCGGCATTTTGATCGAAAACGATTTGGCGGGAAATTTTCTTTCCCGTTCGGTCGTGGGAATCGGGATCAACGTCAACCAAACCGAATTCGATCCGGCCTTGCCGAATCCGACATCGCTCGCAGTCGCCGCGGGCCGGAAGCTGGACAGGGCGGAAGTTTTTAGACTATTTTACGAAAAAATGAGTTTCCGCTACGGGCAGTTGCAGCAACAACGGTACGCGGCGATGGATACGGACTACGCCGCCAGGCTTTACCGCCTCGGCGAGACGCATTCGTTTGTGGACGGACGGACGAAAGTCCGTTTCGAGGGGACGATCTGCGGCGTTCTTCCGACCGGCGAATTGGAGGTCAGACACCGCGACGGACAAATGCACCGGTATCTCTTCAAGGAGATCGAATACACGATTACGGGAATCGGCTGATTTAACGCGGAACGACTGTAACTTTTGCGCTGAAAATACGTTGTAATGACAAATACCGGACTTAATGACAGTTTCTGAATACGATAAATGTGTCAGACAATATTCCGATAATTTATACCGTTTCATACTGAAATCATTACGCAATGACGAGCAGGCGAAAGATATTGTCCAGGAGAGTTTTCTGAGGTTGTGGGAAAACCGGGAAGCCGTCATCGAAGGAAAAGAGAAGTCCTATCTTTTTACTATAGCGTACCGGCTGATCGTAGATCATGTTCGTCTCGAAAAGCGTTACACCGGCGACGAAACCTTGCTGAAAAACCGACACTCCCCGGCGGAAAGAGAATACAACAACGCACGGGAAATGCTCGAACACTATTTGAACGAACTCCCGCCGATGCAGAAATCCCTGATCCTGTTGCGGGATTACGAAGGATACAGCTACCGGGAGATGGCGGAAATGACCCATCTGACCGAAGCGCAGGTGAAAGTCTACATTTTCAGGGCGCGGGTGGCATTGAAAAAGAACATTGGAGACATAAATAATATTTTGTAATGAAAATCGGTCCGGATAACTACCAGGAATGGGCCTTGGATTACATCGAAGGTAATCTGAGCAGGGAGGAGCGCGCCTCGTTCGAATCCTTCCTTACCCGGCATGCGGACATAGCCCGCGAAATCGCGTCTTTGCAGGACGACATGCCGGTAATGGTCGCCGAACAGATCGTTTACCCCGACAAACGCTCCCTGTTGCGGGGAGGAAAAACAATGAGCTTCGGCCGGATCACGTCGTTTCTGGGCGGAGCGGCGGCGGCATCGCTGCTGATCGGACTGTTTACGCTGGTCGACAGCCATTCGTCGCAGAAGGAGCAGTTGCTCGCCGACCGGGCGAAAGAGGTTTTCCGCGAAGAGCTTCCGGCCGAACAGGACGAATGGACCGCTTCGGAAAGCGCGGGCGGCAGCGAAGAGAAACAAGACATCCCGCAACTGGCCGCCGCCGTACCGCAACGAGCCGCGTCCGGCAACCGCATCGCCCTCCGGACCAACGTCCCGACAACGTCCCGGACGAACGCCCAGGCCGTACAGCCCGAGCGCATTCAGCCGTTGTCGGAGCTGATCGGCAGCGAACCGCAACTGATCGCGCCGACGAGCGAACCGATCGCCCTGGCGGCGCTCAAGACCGGCGCGGAAATCTCCGGAACTCCGGGCGCAAAGACGCAGGCCGGCGCGGAAAAGAGCGCCGAACCCAAAAAATTCAACCTGATTTCGCTGTTCGCCCCGTTCGATCCGATCATTCCGATCAAAACTTACCGAACCGAAAACGAAAACGGAATCGAAATTGCATCCATCCTACGGATCGGCAACAAAATACAAAAAACGGAAGCTCATGATTAAAAAAGCGCTACTCTCGACGCTGTTCATCGGTTATATCATCTGTCCGGCACAGGCGCAAAACACGGATACCGTCTCCCAGAAACGCGAAACGTTCGTCCTGGAAGAGGGACGCCCCGACAGATCGAAAAGCAGATCGAACCAAAGCAAGCTCGTCGTCGCGGTCAATAACTTTTCCCAAAAATCGAACTCGGATCGTCACAGCAAACTGCTGTGGAACGACGGCCACTGGGCCGGGATCGGCATCCATTACAGCGGCCTGATCACCAACCTCGGAGACATGCAGCTTCCGGACGACGCGCAATACCTGTCCCAAAGCGCCAAATCGATCGGAGTCACGCTGAATCCAATCGACTATACGCTACTGAAAAGCAGGCACGTAGGCTTGCTGACCGGGATCGGCGTCGAATTCAATAACTTCCGTTTCGACAACAACATCGCGCTGAAACAGGAAAACGGCGTCACCGTCCCCGACTATCAATACGAAGAACAACACATCCGGTTGAGCAAATCGAAACTATACACCTGCTACCTGAATGTTCCGCTACTGGTCGAATTCCAGATGGGGCGCCGCAACGACTTCTTTATCAACGCCGGCATGGTCGGCGGATGGCGGATGGGGACGCACTCCAAAATCAAAGCCTCCGACCCGCGGCTGAGCGGCAAATTCAAGAACCACAGCAATTTCGGACTGCGTAATTTCCATTACGGCTACACCCTCAACATCGGCTACAACCATTTCGCCATCTCGGCGACATATTACCGCTCCACGCTCTTCAAAGACGGCAAAGGCCCCCGGGTTCAGCAGATCAACGTCGGGCTGTCGTTTATTTTGTAATCGCCGCGCGGCCGTTCGTTTTTCGCGCCGCAATTTTGCTCGAAACGGCGGAAACGACCCCGTTTACGTACGCCGGGCCGCTCCGCATCGAACGGCCCGACTTTATTTCTCCGTACCGCAAATTATCCTGCCGGCCCGGAAAATCTTACCGTTCTTCGAAAATTCCGTCGGAAAGCCGCCCCGTCCTTCCGACCCGGCGGAATGCGGCCAAACCGATTCCTCCCCCCGGAAACTATTGAAAAATCGCCGGAAAATGCGTATCTTTGCAAAGGAAACCTTTTAACCGCCCCGAAGATGGAATACAGCAATAATCTGAAAAAGTTCGGCGCCGGACTCCCGGCCGGACAGGTCGATAAAATCGTTGCCGGTATCCGTCCCCTCGCGGAAAAGAACCGGAATACGGAGGTCTATAAACGCTGTTTCGGTTTCATCGACCTGACTTCGCTGAACAGCACCGATTCGCACGAGCGGATAGAACGGTTCGTCACGAAAGCCGTCGAATTCCCGAATCGTTTCTCCGGAATCCCGGGCGTCGCATCGGTATGTATCTACCCGGCTTTCGTCGAAACGGCAGGCCTGGTTATCAGCGACTCCAAAATGGCGATCACCAGCGTAACGGGAGGATTCCCCGCTTCGCAGACTTACTTGGAGGTCAAAATGCTCGAAACGGCGATGGCCGTCGAGAACGGAGCCGACGAAATCGACGTCGTTATCAGCATCGGAGAGTTTCTCAACGGCGAATACGACCTGATGGGCAACGAAATTGAAACGCTCCGCAAGGAGATCGGCGACGAGATCACCCTGAAAGTGATCCTCGAATCGGGCATCCTGGCCGAGCCGGAACTGATCCACCGGGCCGCCGTGATCGCCATGCTCGCCGGAGCCGATTTCATCAAAACCTCGACCGGCAAGGCTTCGGTCGCCGCGACTCCCGAAGCGGCGGTAGTGATGTGCGAAGCCATCAGGCTGTTCGCCGCACAAACCGGACGCAAGGTGGGATTCAAAGCGGCCGGAGGAATTTCGACCCCGGAAGACGCTGCGCTTTACTACACGATCGTACAGGAAATCCTGGGCGAGGAGTGGCTTACGCCGGAACGTTTCCGGATCGGCGCCAGCTCGCTGGCGAACAACCTGCTCTCGGCCATCGAGGGTAATCCCGTACACTATTTTTAACACCGGACGACCATTTTTCCGACGCCGGTTTTACGGGCAAACTGCGGGTTCTCCGGGCCGGAGGACATCCCTGTAACTACTTGTGGCTTGTTCCCGTATCGGCTACCTCGACCCCGGATCGGGAAAAAATCCGAAAAGAACGACCGGATCGTTTCCGGCGATAGTAAATTACAAAAATTTTTTATAAATTGCGAGGCTTGAACTGATAATAAAGGAGGATAAAGATGGAAAAGGAATGCATAATCAGCAGATTGTCGGAATCGATTAAAACGACCAGCCGTATTGATAACGAACTTTTTACCGAATACAACGTAAAACGGGGACTTCGCAACGAAGATCATTCCGGAGTGCTGGTCGGGTTGACTAAAATCGGAAACGTGGTAGGTTACGAAAAATTGCCCGAAGGAGGACTCAAAGCGATCCCGGGACGGCTGATCTACCGCGGCATCGACGTCGAAGACCTGGTTCGGGGCATTCTGGCCGAAAAACGGTTCGGCTTCGAAGAAACCGCATTCCTATTGCTATCCGGCTACCTTCCCGACAAAGAAGAACTGGCCGCTTTCAGCAACATGGTGCACCAGTGCATGCCGCTGACCCAGAAGACCAAAATGAACATCCTCGACCTGGAGGGCCAGAACATCATGAATATCCTGGCCCGCAGCGTATTGGAGATGTATACCTTCGACGAAAACCCCGACGACACTTCGCGGAACAACCTGATGCGCCAGTCGGTGGACCTGATCTCGAAGTTCCCGACCATCATCGCTTACGCGTACAACATCATGCGCCACAGCAACCAGGGACGTTCGCTGCACATTCGTTTCCCGAAAGAGAACCTTTCGGTCGCGGAGAATTTTCTGTACATGTTGAAAGGAGGTTATACCGCTCTGGATGCCCGGACGCTGGATCTGGCCCTCATGCTCCATGCCGAACACGGCGGCGGCAACAACTCCACGTTTACGGTCCGCGTGACCAGTTCGTCGGGCACCGATACCTACTCTTCGATCGCCGCGGCGATCGGGTCGCTGAAAGGGCCGCTGCACGGCGGAGCCAACCTCGCGGTCGTGAGCATGTTCAACCACCTGAAAGAAAATATCCGCAACTGGAAAAGCGTCTCCGAAATAGACGACTACCTGCAGAAAATGCTACGCAAAGAGGTATACGACAAATGTGGGCTGATCTACGGCATCGGACATGCCGTTTATACGATCTCCGACCCCCGCGCGCTGCTGCTGAAGGAGATGGCCCGCGATCTGGCCCGGGAGAAAGGCCGCGAAGAGGAGTTCGCTTTCCTCGAACTGCTCGAAGAGCGCGCCGTCGAAAACTTCATGAATTTCAAAGGAAACAAAGTAAATAAAAGAGTTTGCGCGAACGTCGACTTCTATTCCGGATTCGTTTACGAAATGATCGGGCTCCCGAGCGAAGTCTTCACCCCGCTGTTCGCCATGAGCCGCATCACCGGATGGGCCGCGCACCGGATCGAAGAACTGAACTTCGACAGCAAACGGATCATTCGCCCGGCCTACCGGAACGTCGGACCCGAAAAGAAATTCATTCCGATGGAAAAAAGAGGGCAGGCAAAAGCCTAAGCGCAAAAACCTCACTCTGACAACCGAAAGCGGCCTGTCGGGCCGCTTTTTGCTTTTACGGCGGATCGGGCCGAAAGAAAAAGGGAAATCGTATAGGGCCGTACGAATGATTTTTATTAACTTCGCAACGGGTTTTGAACCTTCGCGTCTATGAATCGAAAACAAGATTATACGGGTCGGAGCTTTCTGATCACCGTTTTTGTCATCCTCTTTCTGCTGGGCATATCCCGGATTCCGAAAGTCACCTTCGGCAAAACGACCTTGAAAAAGATCAATATCCTGTCCGATCTGATCCAGGACGAACACGAACCGATTCCGGAAACCAATCTCTATTTCGACACTACCTTCCTGGCGGAAGGAGAAGCGCTCGAGGCCGAAGCACGGGCGGCGGCAGATTCGCAGGCAGAAAAACAAACGGCACAGACGAACGCACGGACGGTTCAGGCAACGGTTCCCCATACCCGGGACGATTCCCGACACGAGTCATCCGCAGAGGTGCAGCGCGGCGACAGCGCGGCGGAGCAACCTCCCGCACCGGTCGTCGAACGGATCGGATTCCTCGAAGATTTCGGAACGGACGGCCCGTCGATGCTCCATTTCTACGACGCTCTGTTGAAAAAAGAGGGCAAACGCCCGGTACGGATCGCGGTGCTGGGCGATTCGTTCATCGAAGGAGATATCATCACGGCCGACATCCGGGAACAACTGCAAGATCTGTACGGCGGCGGGGGCGTAGGATTCGTGCCGTTTTCGTCGCCGATCGCCCAGTTCCGGGGAACGGTGCGCCACACGTTCGACGGCTGGACGACGCTGGACGTAAAAAACGCCCGGCAGGCTCCCGAAGAGTACCGAGATAAATTTTTCGTATCGGGCAGCCTGTGCATCCCCGACGAAGGCGCTTCGGTGCAAATGGAAGGCGTCATGTTCCGCAAGCACATCGACCGCGCGTCGGTCGCCCGGCTGATCTTTACGAACCGCGAACGAACGACGATCCATGTAACGATCAACGATACGATCCATAAAGTCTACAACCCCGAACCGGGCCCGGAAGTCCAGCAGATCGACATCCACACCCCGATCCGTTCGCTCGAAGTCCGGATCGCCAATCCGGCGGGATTCATCGGTTACGGGATCGTTTTCGAAAACAAAAACGGCGTCAGTCTCGACAACTATTCGATCCGGGGCAACAGCGGACTAGCCCTGTTCGGAACCAACGCCGCAGTCAACGCGCGAATCGGCGCCATGCGCGGGTACGACCTGATTATCCTGCAATACGGCCTGAACGTCATGTCGGCCGACGTCCTGCATTACGGCTCCTATGAAAAGGCTTTCATAAAGGTAATCAATTACATGAAACGCTGTTTCCCGAACAGCAGCATACTGGTCATGGGCGTCTGCGACCGCAGTACGCAACGTGACGGGGAATTCGTCACGATGCCCGCCGTGCGGGGAATGATCGAAGCGCAGCGGAACGCCGCCCGGGAAACGGGCGTCGCATTCTGGAACACTTTCGAAGCGATGGGAGGCGAAAACAGCATGGTCGAGTTCGTCCGCAAGAACTGGGCGGCGAAAGACTACACCCACCTGGGTTACGCCGGCGGAAAATTCATCGCCGGGAAACTGGTCGGGAACTGGATGCAGGGAGTCGAAGCGGAGCAGCAGCGCCGGGACCGGATCGAAGAGGAACGCCGGAAAAACGAGATGCTGCATTACAACCGGAACGATACGATCCCCGGAACCATCGAAACGGAGACGGAAACGGATTCAGACGCGGACGCAGATACGACCTTCACGACAAACGAATTCGCACAACCATGATCCTCAAAGGAATACCATACCTGCAAACAATCCTGACTTTGCTGCTGTGCGGCACGGCGTTTACCGCGCGCGCGCAGGCGGATTCCGCCGAGCCGGCCGACTCTTGTTATCCGGAAATCATCTGTCCCGACTCGAACCGCCTCGGCGGTAACGTCGCAGCGCTCGAACCCCTTTTCCAAAAACTGGAGGCACTCGAAAAAAAGGATACGACAGCCGTGATCTCGATCCTGCAAATCGGCGATTCGCATATCCAGGCCGGATTTTTCCCCAACGAAGTGCGTGAAAACCTCCAACGCGAATTCGGCAATGCGGGGCGCGGCCTGATCGTCCCGCTGAAGCTGGCCGGAACGAACGAACCGCCGGATTACGCGATCACCTCGCCGAACAGTTGGAACCGCAGCAACTGCATCACGCGCGCCGCAACCGAAGAACCGGGCATGTCGGGCATGTCGATCGTTACCTACGACCGCCATATCGAACTGGATATCAAAACCAAGGAACCGTTCGACCGCATCTGGGCATTCCACCACCGCGAAGCGCCGCTGCTCACGGTTCCCGATTCGCTGTCCGACGGGATTTGCTGTCCCGCCCTGGACAACGACGAAATGACGCTGATCCCGCTGAGCCGGCCGGTCGAACAGATCAGATTGTGCGCTTCGGTCGCGGACTCGTCGTTCGCCCATTCGGCTTTTTACGGTTTTTCCCTCGAAAACGGCCGCAGCGGAGTCCTGTACCACAGTTTCGGCATCAACGGCAACACTTACGCCGCCATTAACCGCAACCCGCAGATCGTCCGCCAGGCATCCGGACTGTGCCCCGATCTGGTAATCGTCTCGCTCGGCACGAACGACAGCTACGGCGCGTCTTTCGATCCGGCCGACGCGGACGTTCAGATCACCCGGCTGATCGACTCGATCCGCCGGAACATGCCCGCTTCCGTTCTGCTGCTGACCACTCCGATGGAACACTGCAGACGGATACGTTCCAAAGGCCGCACCTACCGGAAACCCAACCCGAACGCCTGCGCCATGCGGGAATGCATTCTGCGGCAGGCGGCGCTGTACCGGCTGCCGGTCTGGGATTTCTACGCGGCAGCGGGCGGCGACGGAGCAATGGGCCGATGGGCCGATCTCGGAATAGCCAACGCCGACCGGGTGCACCTTTCGCGCGAAGGATACCGGCTGCAGGGAAAACTTTTCTACGACGCGATCATGAAAGCCTACGACCACTACCGCAAACATAACGGAGAACTCAAGATTCTGTTGAATTGATCCGCTCCCGAATCTTCGTTCCCGTCCGAATCCAGAAAACGATCGAAAAACTTTTCGTATTTCTTCCGCTCCGGTAGCGGTCGTAGAAAATAATATTAAATTTGCCCGCCGTTACCCGATGTTCCGGCGACCCAGAAAAAATCAGATATATGCCCGATGTTTCGTCCGTTTGCGACAAAATAACGGAAATACTCAGTTACGATCCGCTGCACCCGATCCTGTTTTCCAGCGGGCTGTTTCTGTTCCTGTTCGCCGGCTTCGCCTTTTTCTACCAATTCATGCGGCGGGCGGTCATGCTGCGAATGATCTATGTCGTGCTGTTTTCGCTCTATTTCTATTACAAAACCAGCGGACTGTTCCTGTTCCTGCTGGTCGGCATGTCGGTCTCGGACTACGTCATCGGCCGCTTCCTGTGTGCCGCCCGGAAGCAATCGCTGCGCAAATGGCTCGTAGCGCTGAGCCTTACGATCGACATCGGCGTGCTGTGCTATTTCAAATACACGAACTTTTTCATCGGCCTGCTCAACGACGTTTCGGGACGCGACTGGCTCGATTTCCAAAACATTTTCCTGCCCGTAGGAATCTCGTTTTTCACGTTCCAGTCAATCAGCTACATCATCGACCTGTACAAACGGCGGATCGATCCGGCCGACCAGTGGATCGACTACCTGTTCTATCTGTCGTTCTTCCCGCAACTGGTAGCCGGCCCGATTGTCAAAGCGAGGGATTTCATGCCGCAAATCCGCCAGAAGCCGATCGTCGTAACGCGCGAAATGTTCGGCATGGGAATCTTCCTGATCATATCGGGTCTTTTCAAAAAAGCCATTATTTCGGACTACATCAGTTTGAATTTCGTCGACCGCATATTCGACAACCCGCTCCTATACAGCGGATTCGAGAATTTGATGGGCGTATACGGCTACGCCCTGCAAATCTACTGCGACTTCTCGGGCTATTCGGACATGGCGATCGGACTGGCGCTGCTGCTGGGTTTTCGCTTCCCGAAGAACTTCGACTCGCCGTATAAATCGGCTACGATCACCGAATTCTGGCGCAGGTGGCACATTTCGCTGTCGAGCTGGTTGAAAGATTACCTTTACATTTCGCTGGGCGGCAACCGCAAGGGAAAAGCCCGCACCTACCTGAACCTGTTCCTGACGATGCTGATCGGCGGGCTGTGGCACGGCGCGGCGATCCGTTTCGTACTGTGGGGCGCATGGCACGGCGCGGCGCTGGCCGTGCACAAATGGACGGTGAACCGCTTCCCTTCGTTCAAAAAGACGGGCGCGGACATGGTTCCCTGGCGACGGGTAATCGGTATCATCGTCACGTTCCACGTCGTCTGTTTCGGCTGGATCATGTTCCGCGCACAGGACATGCACAGCGTCACGCTGATAACATCCCAGATATTCAACCATTTCAATGCCGCGCTGATCCCGCAGGTGGTTTCCGGTTACGGAACGATCTTCGGACTGATGGCCGTCGGGTTCCTGCTGCACCTGCTGCCCGAAGCGGCCGAAACCTGGGGAAAAAGGGTCGTTACCGCCGCCCCCGTACTGGCGCAGGCCGTCATCATCACCGTCCTGATCTGGGGAATCATGCAGATCAAATCGTCCGAAATCCAACCGTTCATCTACTTCCAATTTTAGGGTTTCCGCACCGGATGTTTGACCGGAACGGATTTTAATCGTATTTTTGGGGATCAAAACGATCCGCACCTATGGTTTGGCAATCCCTTCTGGATATCGACAAGCAACTGCTGCTGGCCCTCAACGGGGACGGCGGAGCGGGCTGGGATACTTTTTTTTACATCGTTTCGGCCCGGCTGACCTGGGTTCCGCTTTATGCGGCGATTCTGTACGCGGTCTGGAAACAGTGGGGCTGGCGCCGCCTGCTGTGGGTAGCGGTCGTGCTCGGCCTGTGCGTCGGAGCGGCCGACCAGATCTGCAATTTCTTCAAACACTTCACGCCGAAATTCCGGCCGACCCATACGCCCGACATCGAAGCCTTCGTCCATACCGTGCGGGGTTACCGCGGCGGACTGTACGGCACGGTATCGGCCCATGCGGCGATCAGCTTCGCGATCGCGCTGTTCACCGCCCGGCTGTTCCGAAAAAGGTGGTATACGGTCGCTATCTTCGGATGGGCGCTGCTGCTCGCTTACAGCCGCATTTACCTCGGCGTCCATTACCCGATGGACATTCTGCTGGGGACGGCTCTCGGCCTCGGTCTCGGAGCCGGCGCGTTCGCGCTGTTCGGCCGGCTAATGAAACGGGTCGAAACGCCCCCGGAACGAACCGAAAACATTTCTTCCGATAAATGACGCTTTCAGAACGATACACCATTTTCCGTTACCGCCTCTGGCGTGCGCGGCGAAAACTGCCGCTGGTGCTGATCCCCGCCGGATGGATCGCCCTGTGGATCGCAGTGCCGTTCTCCGTTTACGACGGAATCGTCTATGCGGCGTTCTGCATCGCCTGCTCGCTGTGGGGATTCCTGATCCGCGCCCGCGCGCTCGGAACATCGGCCCCGCTGGCGCGAAAAAATGCCGAAACCGCCGAAAACGGCCCTGCCGTCTTCCCGACCGAGGGCATCTATGCCCGGATGCGGTATCCGCTCTATACGGGCAACTTTCTGGTCTGGTTCGGCTTTATCCTGTTCGTGGGCGTCAACTGGTTTATCGTCGCCGCGACAGCCGCATACGTCGCCTGCTACCTGATCGTCCTGAGCCGCGAAGAGGAACTGATGTTGCACAAGTACGGCGAAGATTTCCGCATCTGGTGCAAACAGACCCCCGCGCTGATCCCGAACCGCAGAGGCAAACGGTACCGGACGCGAAAATTCTCGTTTCTGGCCATTCTGCGCGGCGATTTCCGTAATTTCTGGGGAATGGCACTGCTATTCCTGCTGACGGCCATTCTGAAACGGCGCATGATTACCTTTTCGTGGAACGATTCGTGGCAGATAGCGTTGGCCGCCGCCGCCGCGTTGCTGCTGTTTCTGGTCGGAAGCCTGATCCGCCGGAAAAAATTTTAATATCTTACACATATCTTTATATTTGTAAGCGTTCGTTAATCATTCTGCAAATGAAAAAAACATTCCGAAAACTGCTCATATACGGGACGGTGCTCGCCGTATGCGGATGCCGCGGAGCCGGTCAGCGCGAAACCTGGGAAAAAGAGTTCGCCGACCCGTCGGACATCTACCGTCCGCAGCCGTTCTGGCACATCAACGGCACGCTGACCACCGAAGGAATCCGCAAACAACTGAGCGACGCCATCCAGGGAGACGGATTCGGCGGCGTGGCCATCCTTCCGCTGAACCCGGGAGGCATGTGGGGCAATCAGGGCATCTGTCCCGGCACGACGCCCGTTTACCTGTCGGAAGGCTATTTCAACCGCTACCGGGACATTCTGGAATGTTCGGCCGAACAGGGAGCGCAGGTGATCCTGTACGACGACGTCGATTTCCCGAGCGGAACCGCCGGCGGCAAACTGGGCGAACAATTCCCGCAGTACACCCGCAAGAGGCTTTGTAAAACCGAAGAAGAGGCAATCGGACCGAAGAACGTAAAAATCGCCGTTCCGCTCCGGGACTCGTTCATGGGGGCCGCAGCGATGAACACGCTGACGCTCGAACGGATCGATCTCGGCGAATTCGTAACCGACAACACGCTGGAATGGCAGGTACCGGAAGGAACATGGAAAATCATGTCGTTCGCGATGGAAAACCACGTAGACAACCACGTGGACTACATGGAGCCGAAGGCTGTCAAAGAGTTCATGAAAATGACCTACGACCAGTATGCCGAACGTTTCGAACCCTATTTCGGGAATACGATCACGAAAACGTTTTTCGACGACGTGGGCTATTACGGCATCGAGAATTACTGGAATCCGGAGCTTTCCGGCCTGTTCGAAAAACGCTATGGAAAAAAGGCGGCTCTGTATTACCCGGCCCTGTGGTACGATATCGGTCCGGAAACCGATGCGGCACGGGTCGCCTTGTTCGGACTGCGCGCCGAGGCGATGGGCGACGGTTTCCCGCTTTGCGTAGCCGAATGGTGCGACCGCTACGGGTTGCAAAGCATGGGACACCCGCCCGGAAATTACGAGCCGACGACCGTCGATATGTACGGAGACCCATTCAAATTTTACCGGCACGTCCACATTCCGCTGATGGACGCCATCCACGGCTATCCGTACGGGCGTCCCGGCTTCAAACTGATCAGCTCGGCTGCCGACGCATTCGACAAACAACTCGTCGGCGCCGAAATTTACGGGAATTATTCGGATCGGGAGACCGATTCGGCCATGCTGTACCGGGTTGCGATGGAAGTCATGGCGCGGGGCGTCAACTTCCTGGTTCCGCACGGGATGTGGTACGAACCGGATACGGTCAAGATCCCGCCGCTGATCGCGCATTACAATCCGCGGCTGGCCCCGGCCCTGCCCGGATACAACGATTTCGCCGGCCGGAGCACGTTCCTGCTGCAAGGCGGTCGCCGGGTGGCCGACATCGCGCTGCTCTTCCCGATTCAGTCGCTCGAAGCGTGGTACGCCTGGGAAACCGGACGCCCCCGGTGCGGAAAAGACGTGCCTCCCGGCACCGACTACAACCGGATCGGCGATCTGCTGACCGGGCAGATCCGACAGGACTTTACTTTCCTGCATCCGGAAGACTTCGTCACGGACAAATACCAGATCGGCAACGGACAAATCAAGCTGAACACGCCGTCCACCGGACAGACGTACAAACTGCTTATCATGCCCTCCGGAAAAGTGCTCTCGGTGGAAACCTTACGGAAAATACGGGATTACTACCGAAGCGGCGGAAAAATACTGGCGACCAACCTGTTGCCGTCCAGATCCGCCGAATTCGGGCAGGACGCAGAAGCGGTCGCGCTGGTACGGGAGATTTTCGGCATCGACCCGGAGGCTCCGATGCCTGCCCGACAGGTCTCTTCTTCCAATGAAAACGGCGGAAAAACCATCTTCTTGCCGCAGGCCGAGTCGACCGCGCTGGCCGCAGCGATCGATTCGCTGTTGCCCGACCCGGACGTCCGGGTCGATCCGGTCGAAACGCTGGCCGCAGCCGGCCTGCCGGGACAGCCGCTGTTGGGCGTAGAACGGTTCCGCGACCTGCCGGCCGACGAACTCGGCATGTTCTCATATATCCACAAGCAGAAAGAGGGACAGGATATCTACCTGTTCGCCAACTCGACCGACAAACCGGTCGACACGCAGGTGAGCCTGAAAGGAAAGCTGAAACTCGAAAAGTGGAACCCGCATACCGGCACGATCGGGAAATGGGAAGATGTCGAATACGACAGACATGCCGACGGCACGATCTATACCCGGATTCGCCTTATGCTCGAACCGGTCAGTGCCGTTTTCGCCATCGGAAAATAGTACGCACGATTCCAAAAAACGGGCATGAACTTAGGTTCATGCCCGTTTCCTATTCATACCTTCCCGTTCCCGGGAAATCCTTATTTCACATGTCCCTCCTTTACGAGGTATTCGGCGATCTGCACGGCATTCAGCGCCGCGCCTTTGCGAATCTGGTCGCTGACGCACCAGAACGTAAGTCCGTTCGGATCGGCCAGATCCTTGCGGATACGCCCCACGTACACGGCGTCCACACCGGCCAACGGCAGCGGCATCGGATAAACTTTTTCTCCCGGTTCGTCCATCAGCACCACCCCTTCTGCGCCCGCGAACGCCTTGCGCGCCTCTTCGACGGATACGGGCCGTTCGGTCTCGAGCCAGATCGACTCGGAGTGGGCGCGCATTACCGGAACGCGCACGCAGGTCGCACTGACCTTCACGTCCGAATGCATGATCTTACGCGTCTCGTTGAACATCTTCATCTCCTCTTTGGTATAACCGTTGTCGGTAAAGACATCCACCTGAGGGATAACATTGAAAGCCAATTGAAAAGCGAATTTTTCGACGGTCGGTTCTTCGCCGCGCACCAACTGGGCGTGCTGTTCGGCCAGTTCGGCCATCGCGCTCGCTCCGGCGCCGCTGGCGGACTGGTAAGTCGATACGTGCACCCGGCGGATATGGGACAGATTCTCGATCGCCTTGAGCGCCACGACCATCTGGATCGTCGTACAGTTCGGGTTGGCGATGATCCGGCGCGGCGGATTGACCGCATCGGTCGGATTCACTTCGGGAACCACCAGCGGCACATTTTCATCCATCCGGAATGCGCTCGAATTGTCGATCATCAGCGTCCCGAATTTGGTGATCGTCTCGGCAAACTCCTTCGACGTACCGGCTCCGGCCGACGCAAAAGCGATATCGACCCCTTTGAAATCGTCGTTATGGGCCAGCAGACGCACGGTCAGCTCCTTACCCCGGAACGTATATTTACGGCCCGCACTGCGTTCGGAACCGAACAATAACAATTCGTCGATCGGAAATTCCCGTTGTTCCAGCACCCGGAGAAATTCCTGGCCTACGGCGCCGCTTGCGCCAACAATCGCAACTTTCATAATTTTAAAGACTTTTAAACAGGAAACCTTCCCGCGGGGAAAGCCCTTTATTAAAAACGTTTCTATCTATTGTTTCGGCAAAAATAATGACTTTTTTTCGTAAAAGCCTTCTGTTTGCGACAAAGGTAACAGGTTTTATTTTAAAATAAACTATTTGTTAAATTTTTATTCTATTTGTTTTATTTATGTGTTTTCGAAACATCTTCCATTAAAAATTATAAGACGGAATACCGACAGGGATTACCTTTAAGTTTCGCTGCCGAAATACGAAGCAAACCGATCCGTGAATTTTTCTGAAAAGACTTTATTTCATAACTTTGGAATACGAAACGCCCGATCGACCATCCGGTAAAAACATGACCCGAACGCTGTTTGTTATTTTTTCAGGTGCAATCCTGTTGTCGGCCTGCCACCGGAATCGTCCGGCGACCGGGCTAACCGTTCTGCATCCGCCGTTGCAAACGACAGAACACCTGCTACATCTTTCTGACATTGCGGATTCATTATCTTATATCAAACTGGCTACCGATACTTCGAACCTAATAGGAGTAATCGATAAAATAATCCCGTTGAAAGACCGTATTCTAATAGTGGATAAAGATATCACGCAAACGATTTACATCTTCGATAAATCGGGAAAGTTTATCCGTAAAATCAATAAAAAGGCCGAGGGCCCGGAGAATATTTGAGCTTGAACGACGTCGCCGTAGATGTTTCTAATAAAAGACTGATCGTTCACGACGATATGGCCCAGAAAATTTCCATATTCACTTATGAAGGAGAATTTATCGAAAAAATCAGACTGGATTTTATCACGACCTCGATCGCTTATTTGGGAAACAACCGACTGGCCTGCTATTGTGACTACATCAACAATCCGAATTACAGCATCCGTTCCAAATCTCCCAATCTGATTCTTTTCGACTTGCAAACCCGTAAAACTCAATCAAAATTATTTTTCAACAGCACAATCAACCGATTAGGAATTACGGGTCTTATCAACAATCTGTCCAGCACTTATTCGAACGATACGGTACACCTAATTATGCCGCTAAACGATACCGTTTACAGTATTTGTAACAATAAGGTTCAGCCGGAATATTACGTAGACCTCGGCGTTACCCCCCAAATGCGGGAACTACAACGGACGGCAAGTAGTAGTAAATCGGCTCAAGAAGCCTCACAGGAAGATTCTAAGCCTCAATATCCGGTAATTTGCAACATGCTCGAAAGCGACAGCGTTGTTTATCTCTTTTACCGGCATAACAATAAAAGTTATTACGGATTTTACAATCCCCGGCGCAAAACATTTAAGGAAGGAGTCCGCATTTGGGAAAAAAACACCGATAACCGGATTCCCGTCGTCAACGATCTGGACAAAACGATTCCGTTTATGCCTATGGCGACAGACGGTAAAAACTTCTATTATGTTATGGAATCTTTCTATTTCGATCATTTTCGAAACAGTGATAATCCTCAAATAGCGAACCTAAGCAAAACAATCACAGCAAACGACAATCCGGTCATCGTCGTAGCTCATATCAAGAATAATCCATGAAATTATATGTAACTCACGATATCCGATTAGGTATACTGGATAAAGAAAACGTTCCGTTTCTTTGTCTTATGAACAAAGATCTAAAAACAACTCAACTTTTCGTTCCGATCAAAGAAATACAGGAACACTCGGAACATTTTTACAGAATTCTATACGACCGTTTTTTCAAACCTGCGGAAACGACTGTCGAACCGGAAATCTAATCGAAAAACTCATCGCTGCGCGTCTGCGATGCGGGAGCATGGAGGTCGCTCTCGTCGCAGTCGTAGGAAACCGCGCCGACCGGTATCGGGAATTGGTCTTTCTGCGTGATTCCGAGCTTCGGCTCGTTGTAGACCCGCTTGATGAAATCGGCGAAAATCGGCAGCGCGATCCGCGACCCTTCGCCGCCCGAAGAGAGGTGGATGCTCCGGTCTTCGCCGCCGACCCACACGCCGGCGACCAGCTTCGGCGTCACGCCGACGAACCAAGCGTCGGAGTTGTTCTGCGTCGTTCCGGTCTTGCCGCCCATATCGGCCGTGATCCCGAGCGCCCGGATGCGGCCGGCCGTTCCGGCATTGACGACGTTTTTCAGCATACCGAGCATCGTATAGGCCGTCTGTTCGGAAATGGCATCCTGAGCCGGCGCAGTAAAATTGGCCAGCACGTTGCCGTGACGGTCTTCGATCCGCGTCACGAAAATTGGATCGATATGCACGCCCCGGTTGGCGAACGTCCCGTAAGCGCCGACCAGTTCGAACAGCGAAAAGTCCGACGTTCCGACGCACAGGGCCGGCACGGGATCCACATAGCTGTGAATACCGAACTTATGAATAAATTCGGCTACCGCTTCCGGCTGCCGCGCCTGTTTCATGATCCATGCCGAATAGTTGTTGCGGCTGTTGGCCAGGCCCCACCGCAGCGGTCTCGGATTTCCGTCGTAAACCACTTTGCTGGCCTCGCGCGGCGACCACGGCTCGTTGTAGGTTTCGATCGTGACCGGGAGGTTCGGCACCGGCGTACAGGGCGTCAGCCCCAATTGCTCGATCGCGAAGGTATAGACGAACGGTTTGATCGTCGACCCGATCTGGCGTTTGCCCTGCTTGACCATATCGTATTTGAAATAACGGAACGACGGGCCGCCCACATAGGCTTTCACATAACCGTTCGACGGGTCGAGGGCCATCAGCGAAGCCCGCAGGAAACGCTTGTAGTAATACAGCGAATCGCGGGGGGTCATCGTGGTATCCCGGTCGCCCTTGTAACTGAAAACCCGCATTTTGACTGGCGTGTCGAACGCCTGTTGAATTTCCTTCTCGGTAGCTCCCTCTTTTTTCAACATCCGATAGCGGTCGGAATTACGCATTGCGCGGTTGATAATCGCCTGTTCCTCTTCCTTGCTGAGGTTCGAGAAAATACTCCGCCGCCCCTTCAGCACCCGATCCATCATCGGTTGTACGTTACCGCCCATCTGCGCCCATACGGCCTTCTCGGCATATTTCTGCATCGTCGCATTGATCGTCGTATAGATCTTCAGCCCGTCGCGGTACAAATCGTATTGAGCGCCGTTCGCCTTCGTATTTTTCCGACACCAGCCGTACAGCGGATTTTTGTCCCACAGTTCGACGGCCGCCTTGTAATCCCAATCGCCGGCCACTCCCGGCGCAAAACTTTTGCGGTCGGGCCGATCCGAGGTCATCACGATCTGTAACATACTCCGAAAATAGGTGCCGGTACCCTCGTCGTGCGAAATCGGATGGTAATCCAGTACGATCGGCAGCGCCTTGATCGAATCGCGTTGGTGACGCGTCAGAAATCCCCCGGCCCTCATCCGGTCGATCACCGTATTGCGCCTGATAAGAGCCCGATCCGGATTGCTGCGCGGGCTGTAACGCGTCGGCGCATTCACCACGCCGACCAGCATCGCCGCCTCCTGCACGTTCAGTTCCGACGGCAGTTTGTTGAAGAAGGTCCGCGCCGCCGACTTGATGCCGTAGGCGTTGCTGCCGTAAAGCACCGTATTCAGGTACATCGTCAGGATCTCCTCTTTCGTATAGTTATACTCCAGCATCACGGCCGTAATCCACTCTTTCAGCTTCGAGATCACCAGTTTGGAACCCTTCGAAACCGGGTTGTCGTAGACGGCCGTATCGCGCGGGTAGAGATTTTTGGCCAACTGCTGCGTAATCGTGCTGCCGCCGCCCTGATTGCGGTTGCCGAGCGCCATCGTCTTGACGGCCACGCGGGCCAGCGAAATGAAATCGATCCCGGAATGGGAGTAGAAACGCATGTCTTCGGTCGACGTCAGGGCCGCCACCAGTGCCGGGGAAAGTTCGCTGTAATCGACATAGGAACGGTTCTGGACAAAAAAGCTGCCGATCATCTGCCCGTCCTCCGAATAGATTTCGGTAGCCAGGTTGCTTTTCGGGTTCTCGAGCTCTTCGAAAGTCGGCAGTTTCCCGAATACGCCGAGGCGAATCAGCAGTAGCAGCAAAACGATCAGCGCAACGGGCGATACGAGTATAATCCAGAACCATTTTACGGCCTTGGGGGTTTGAAGCTTATCGATAATCTTCTTTTTGGTCATGACGATGCAACGGTTATCTCGGGCAAAGGTACAATTTTAATCGCTATTTTAATAAACAACGTTTTTGGCGCCCGCTTATTTTACAGCCCTTTCCGATCAGATCGGAAGCGACAGTTTCACGCCGCCCACCACGCCCGAACGGTCGCTGGGCTTATAGATGTAAAACCCGACCGTCGTAGTCTTCGCCGGAATCCGCAGCGGATGCATGTCGAAGATGATCTCGCCGCCGTAGGAAGTGACCGTATGCATCCGGTAGAACGTTCTGATCACCGAAGGAATCGCCTGTCTGAACCGGGCGAAATCGTAATAGACGTTCAGCCGGATCCGGCTGAAATAGACGATGCTGCTGATCCCGCCGTCGGGACACCACACGGGGAACTGGTAGTCGGCCGACGCGGCCCCGAGCCGGGTCGCCACGATGTTGTACGCGGCTCCGCGCGGAAAAAGTTCCTTATAGAAAAAGTTCTGGGAAGCCAGGTTCTGATGCTGCAGGTTTCCGCGCAGCATCAGCGAATGATGTTTCATCACGCCCGGCAGGTAGGCCCGCCCGTACAGCGAATAGAGTCGGCCGAAACCTTCCGTGAACGGGGCGCATACCATAGCGAACCGGGCCGCATAGCCCCACCGAGGCAAAAAGTCGCGGGTCGCCATCCGGACGTTGTCCGAAAAATTCAGGCCGGTCACTAACCGCTGAAACCCGGTTTTAACGGAAGAGTCCCCGCACATCAGCGCATTGATATGGCGCAGCTCCACAGACGGGGTCAACGTCCGTACGCGATGTCCCGAGGCGAGCGTCATCGGCAGGTATCCCAGCAGATTGACCTGAAAATAATTCTTCCGCTTCATCCCTTCGTACTCGAGGTTTTTTACGCCGTAAAGCAACTGCTTGCCTCCACCGTATTCGAACGACAGTTCAAATTTCGGCGCAAGTCCGTAATAGTTGATTCCTCCGCGCAGGCGGCTGCCGAATTCGGGGGCATAGCCGTAGGCCAGGTACCCGGAAGTACTGCTCAGCAGATTCTGCGACATGACGGTAGCGCCGAAACTGATGTCGATCCGGTTCTCGTCGGCGATATGGAACGGGTTGAAATCCCAGGGCGCCCAACTGTGAAGGTTAAACAGATGCAATCCTTTGCGGAATCGTTTTTTCCGCGTTTCCGCCGGAAAATCGGCGGAAACCGTCACCGTATCGATGTTCATCACGTCCCATTTGCGTCGCGGCGGATTGACCCGGTTCTCGGGCAGTTTCCGAGGCTCCACCGGAATCAGCGAATCGCTACGAACCGATTGGCGGGCCAGCCGGTATCCGTCCAGCGAGTAAGTCGTAAAATAGAGTTCTCCGCTACTGTCCGGAGCCGACGGAGCCACCGAACCGTAGCGCGAACGGCTCAGCCGGTACTCCCGGCCCCCGGTAAGGTCGAACAGGTGGATTTCGTCCTTACCGGACTGGATCGAATTGAACGAAAGCTTTCCGGCTCCCGCCCGCAGGTTATAGAGGCTCGCATAAGTCGGCTCCTTGATCGTCCGCAGCGCTCCGTCCTGTAAGTCGATCCGCAGGATCGACATCCCCGCGTCGCCGAGCGCAATCGCGGCCAGCGTTCCGGTGACCTCGTCGTAAGCGAGTCCGTGTATCGAAAGGGTATCCGGAAAATCGAAACGCCTTCCGTCGCCCGGATCGAGGCTGTAACGCCCCGCATAATCGTAACCGACCGTCGCCAGCCGGCCGTCGGGCAACGGCGTCGGGAACAGCGTCTTACCGCGTTCGCGCAAGGTCCGGCGTCGGCCGGTGCGCAGGTCGTAACTGCACGCCCGCGACGTCACGCGTTGTTCCCACAGCGTGCTGCTCCGGTACTCCGTCCAGTACAGCGTACTGTCGTACAGCACCGGAGGCGTATTGACGCTTCCCGTCCAGAACAACCGGCGTTCGCAGCCTGTCCGCGGATCGACCGCCACGACGCGGCTCGTCTTGTCCATATCGCGTTTCAGCGCCAGCAGCGTCGTATCGTTCAGCGCCATCGGGGCATCGTAGACCGTATAACTGGTAATCGGCGTCGGCAGCGTTTCGCCGCTGTTCGGTTCGACGGGCTGCGAACGCCAGAACCGAGTCAACTCGTCAAGCGTGTTGCGCGCGATCTCGTTGACCGACGTGCGGTAGTACTTATGCAGCGCCCACTTCGTCGTCAGAATGGTATAGGGATATTTCGAACCGTATTCCGCGACCCGCGACCACATATCGTCCCCGTACTGTTCGCGCGACCAGGCGGCCAGTTGATAACCGAACTGGTAGTGATCCGGAATATAATTCTTATAGGAACCGCAAAACCACTTGTCGAGCGGGAATTTCTTCGTCCCTTCGGTCAGGTAGGCGCGGTATTCGATCGTAAAAGAGGGTTGCAGCGCACGGCCGAACGACGCCATCTGCGTCTCGTTCATCACAGCGTCCCCTTCGAGGAACCAGATCGGCAACAGCACCGAACTAAGCAAACCCGCCTGCTGTCCGACCACGTAACCGACCCATTTCATGAACCGCCGGTGCAGGTTGCCGTACTGTACGGCGTGCCGGTATTCGTGCGTCACCAGTTGTTTGAGCCACGGCTCGGCGAACGGGGCCGACGGCGGAATCGCCTCCAGCTCGATCCGTTTCGGCGCCCACATCACGATCCCGTTCGCAACGAAATTTTCGGTATGCAGAATTACCGGGAACCGCAACGGGCCGTACTTGAACCCGTAGGAAACATGCGACCGCACCGTGTCCATATAATTCGCCACCCGGGCGGCCTGCGCTGAAAAATAATCCGGATAAACGATCTTTCCGGCAACGGTATTCGCCTGATTCCAGCGGATGCCCGACGGCGAACGCCCCCAGTCGTAATACTGGCCGAAACCCGCGACCGGCAACACGCACATCCACCCGGCGACCAACCGCCCGATCCACCGCTTCATCGCTATCCTCCCGCCTTTTTCGCCTTATATCCGGCTTTGACGAGCACATCGACGACCCGGTCGCGGAAATCGCCCTGAATCAGGATCTCTCCGTTCTTGGCCGTTCCGCCGACGCCGCATTTGCTCTTCAGCGTCCGCGCCAGTTCTTTCAGGTCGTCTTCCGTACCGACGAATCCCCGCACCAGCGTCACCTGTTTCCCGGCGCGCTGTTTGCGATCGATCCACACTTTCAACTGCTGCTGAGCGGCGGGAAGCGTCTGTCGCTCTCCTTTCTCCTCTTCCTCGTACCGAAAATCGGGATTGGTCGAATAGACCACGTTGAGCCGGTTTTTCCAATCGTTGTTGGTCATCGCGTTCTGATCGTGCTATGAAAAATCAAAAGGGCAGGTCGTCCACCTCGTCGGCCGACGTTTCCGCAGCGCCTCCGCCGCTGAACGGCTGAGCGGCTCCCGACGGCGCTTCCGCAGGCGCAGCGGCGGCAGGACGCGGAGCGGCGCCGTAAGTGCTACCGTCCATCGGCGCGCCCGCGCCTTCGGCGCGACGACCGAGCAGCTTCATATCGTTGGCGACGATCTCCGTCGTGTAACGTTTGTTGTTGTCTTTGTCCGTCCACTCGCGCGTACGCAGACTTCCTTCGATATAGACCTGGCTCCCTTTGCGGACATAACGGTCGGCCACGTCGGCCAACCCGCGCCACAGTGTCACGGTATGCCACTCGGTATGCTCGGTCGCGGTCTGCGTCTGTCGATTATAGATCCGCTCGGTCGTTGCGATCCGCAACCGCGCGACCTTAGCGCCCCCTTCCAGAGCCCTTACTTCAGGGTCCATCCCCACGTTTCCGATAAGAATTACTTTATTGACCATGATTTATCCCGATTAAATTATATTACAATACGATACGTCTTACCCGGAACCGCCGTACTAAAGCGCTTCGAGCATACCGACGAACAGCCGCGTCATCTTCGCTTCGGCCTTCGCCCCTTCGCGCTGCACCTCTTCGTGCGTCGACTTCATCCCGTCGAGCCCCATGTTTGTAATGATCGACACGGCGAATACCGGCAAACCCGCATGATTCGCGGCGATCACTTCCGGCGTCGTGGACATGCCTACGGTATCGGCTCCCGCCGTACGGTAGAAACGGTATTCTTTGCGGGTTTCAAAAGTCGGACCAGTCACCCCGATGTAACACCCGTACTGCAACTGGATTCCTTCCCGGCAAGCCACCTCGGCGGCCAATGCGATCAGGCCGGCGTCGTAAGGTTCGCTCATGTCCGGAAAACGCGGGCCGAGCTCCGGATCGTTGGGTCCTATCAGCGGATTCGGAATCAGGTTGATGTGGTCGGTAATCACCATCAGGTCGCCGGTGCGGAACGACGGGTTTACCCCGCCGCTCGCGTTCGACACGAACAAGCGGCCGACGCCCAGGAATTTCATCACCCGCACCGGAAAAACCACCTGCTGCGGCGTGTACCCTTCGTAATAATGGAAACGCCCCTGCATCGCGACGACCCGCCGGCCGCCGAGCATACCGAAAATAAACCGGCCGGCATGTCCTTCGACCGTCGAAACCGGAAAATCAGGTATCTCCGCATAGTCGAGCGTCGCACGGATGTCGATGCTCTCCACCAGCCCGCCGAGCCCGGTTCCGAGAATGATCCCGACTTCCGGCTCGAAATTCACCCTATTCCGGATGAAGGAGGCTGTATTTTTGATTCGTTCTGACATATAACTCCAATTGACGCAGGAATTCCGACTCGGAATCCGCCACGAATGAAACATGAATCGGTACGTAATAGAGCCGCTGCTGCACGGCTTCCGGAACTTTTTTACGGTTCGTCAGCTTCACGGCATCTTTCTCGGTCGTCAGCACGACCGCATCCGGATACGCTGCGAACAACGCTTCCAGCCGCCTCATATCGCTGAGCCGGTAAGTGTGGTGATCGTCGAAAGTCAATTCGGCCACCACGTCGAAGCGTTTCCGCAGGTTTTCCAGCAACGGAACGGGATTGGCGATGCCCGACATCGCGATCACCGGATCCCCCTCGCGGACCTTTCCGACGGCCCGGTCGGCGAACAACGGAGTAATCTCCCCCTGCCGCATCCTGGTAAAATAGAGCGATTGGTACGGGAACAGTCCGAGCGAGTTGATCACGATGCGCATATCCAGCGGATTCAGATCGTCGGGACACTTGGTCACCAGCACGAAATTGGCCCGGTGGATCTGATTGCGCGTATCCCTGAGACGTCCCCACGGCAGCAGCCGGTCGCGGTAAACCGGGTTGTTGTAGTCCATCAGCAGGATATTGACCCAGGGTTCGACGTAACGGTGCTGGAACGCGTCGTCGAGAATAATCAGTTCGATCTCGGGATGCGCCTTCCGCAGCAACCGGATCCCTTCGGCCCGCTTTTCGCAAACGGCCACCGGTACCGACGGATACTTCAGTTTCATCTGGCGGGGCTCGTCGCCGATCGTCCGTGCGGACGACGTGGGCGTAGACAGTACGAATCCTTTCGTCCTGCGGCGATATCCCCGCGACAGCACCCCGACCCGGTAATGTTCCGAAAACCGTTCGATCAACAGCTCGGCCACCGGCGTTTTTCCCGTCCCGCCGACCGTCAGGTTCCCGATACAGACTACGGGAATATCGAACTCCTCGCTCCGAAGAATCTTCAGATCGAACAGTTTATGCCTGATATGGACGACCATTCCGTACAGCCACGACAGCGGGACGGAGATCAGCGGAGGTAATTTCATAACTCGTACTTATCCAATTTTCAAAAATAAATTAAAAAGATTGGATATCAAAGTTTTTAACAAACAATTATCCCCCGGAAAATTTCCGGGGGACAACCTTTTTTACCGGCTTTACCGGTTACGGCATCGCTACCCGGTAGGGCGACAACGCCTGAATACTGTTCTGATATAACATATTACGCAATGTTTCATAATCGCGATAAGCTTCCCCCATTTCGCCCCGGAACAATTCCGCGCGGGTCTCCGCCGAAAACAACTTCAACAACTGCGTCAGCCGGTCGGGAGACTCCTCCGGGGAGACGATCCGGAAATCGTCCGCCACGCCGGCCCGGTCGGCCGCCAGGGCCACCGCATCCCTCAACCCGCCGAAGCCGTCGATCAGGCCGATCCGCAGAGCGCTTTCACCCGACCACACCCGGCCGCCGCCGACGCTGTCTACTTGCCCTGCGGTCATGTTGCGTCCTTCGGCCACGTGACCGACGAACGCGCTGTAAACCTGCTCGACGCTATTCTGCATGAAATCGCGTTCGGCCTGGTTCATCGGGCGTACCCCGACCGCCCCGAAGACCGCCATATCCATATCGGCCGACGGATTGGTCTTAGCCACATCCACCGTAATGCCGAGTTTATCCTGAAGTCCCTTTTCGCCGTTCAGCATCAAGCCGAATACGCCGATCGAACCGGTCAGCGTCACCGGAGAAGCCAGAATGACATCCGCCGGACACGAAATGTAGTACCCGCCCGAAGCGGCCATGTTTCCCATCGACACGATGACCGGCTTGAGCTGACGGATCTGTTCCACTTCATGCCAGATCACTTCCGACGCCAGCGCGCTTCCTCCCGGACTGTTGACCCTCAGCACAACCGCTTTCACCTGGTCGTCCGTTCGTACCCGGGCCAGCCTCGCCGCCAGCGAACTGCCGCCGATCAGCCCTTCCCGGCTCTTTCCGTCCACGATCTGCCCTTCGGCATACACGACGGCGATCTTATTCCGGGATAGCTTCTGAACCGCCGTCTTCGGCTGGTCGATATAGGTTCCCAGCGATACGAATTCCGGCTCTTCGTCCCGGTCGGTCATCTCGCAAAGCATCCGCTCGACGTCGGACGCGTAAACCAGCGAATCGACCATTTTCAGATCGACCGTATTGCGGGCGCTCCGCAGAGCCAGGTCGGAAGCGTATCGCTGCAACTGAGCCGAATCGATGCCGCGGGCGTCGGAGACTCTTTTCACGACATGCCCCCAGATCGAACCCAGCAGCGCATCCATCTGCAAACGGTTCTCGGGACTCATTTTATCCAGGATAAACGGTTCGACGGCCGATTTGAACGAGCCGTGGCGGATCGCTTCGACCTGCACGCCCAACTTATCCAGAAGTCCTTTATAAAATACGACTCCGGAAGCGAGACCGAGCCAGGTCACATTGCCTTGCGGGTTCAGATATACTTTATCGGCGGCCGTAGCCATATAATAGGAACCTTGCGTATAGTAATCCGCATAGCTAACGATGAATTTCCCGGATTCTTTGAACTGCAACAACGCATCGCGGATCTCCTCCAGCGTAGCCATTCCCATTCCCATATTTGGGCTGACATTCAGGTAAATCCCGCTGATCCGGTCGTCGGTCGCAGCCGTCTCGATAGCTTTCAGCACGTCGATCAAAGCGTAATTGCGGGCGACCCGCATCGATATCAGGTCGTTGAATCCCATCTCCGACAACGGGTTGCGCGACGGATCGTCGCTGATCGGCTCGGCAAAATCGAGCCGCAGCACCGTTTTCTGCTGCACGTCGGGAACCGTTTCCGAAAAAAGCGTCCCGATACCGGCCAGCACCATCACTAAAAAGACGCCGATCACCACATTGGCCACCACCAGTGCAAGCAGGCAGGCCAGAAACGTACTCCAAAAATTTTTCATTCTATCTCCTGTTTTTCGCTTTGCGGTTCATCCGAACCGTTTACTGCGCGTAAAATTACGAATTTATTCTTCATTTACACACATATCGTTCCATAACGCAGTCCCGGCCGGTTTTCGGTCGGTTCGAGAAGATTCGGACCGAAAAAATTTCGCTCCGAACCGAATCGCATTGCCATCCGGTGGTCTTCATTCCGGGAAAAGATATAATTATTTAGGCGCAAAATATCCCTGTAACGGCCTTTTTCCCGTTTAAAACGAAAGCGGCTGCCCGAAATGATTGATTTATCCGCAGGATACCGTAAATTTGTATCGAACACAAAAAACAATCGAATGACTCAGGAAGAACTGTTCGGACTGCTGCACGAGGTCGCGCATCCCGAACTGCATAACGACATCGTCACGCTGGGCATGGTCGAAAATCCGGTGGTGACCGACGATAAAATCCAGCTCACGCTGCTTTTCCCGCGCAGCCGCGATCCGTTTGCGCTATCGATCAAGAAGCGCTGCGAAGAACTAATCGCCACGCGGTTCCCGGATTATTCCGGGAAAATCAGCATCTTCATCAAGGAAGCCGCGCCGAAAAAAGCCGCCGAAAAAAAGGAACAGAAACCGTTCGGCGGCGAGGACGGCGTCCGTCGCATCCTTGCCGTCAGTTCCGCAAAAGGCGGAGTGGGCAAAAGCACCGTTACGGCGAACCTGGCGGTCGCCTTGTCTCGTTTGGGATATAAAGTAGGCATTCTGGACGCCGATATTTACGGGCCTTCCCAGCCGATGCTGTTCGGCGTCGAAGACTACCGGCCGGAAGGGGAAAAAAAAGACGGCAAGGATTGGATTCTTCCGGCCGAACGGTTCGGAATCCGGATCATGTCGATCGGATTTTTCATCGACCCGGCCGACGCGCTGATGTGGCGCGGCCCGATGGCGACCAACGCGTTGCGGCAAATGATCCGCCAAACGCTGTGGGGACCGCTCGATTTCCTGCTGATCGACCTGCCTCCCGGAACCGGCGACGTACACTTGTCGATCATCTCCGAAATGTCGATAACGGGAGCCATTGTCGTCAGCACGCCGCAAAAAGTGGCGCTGGCGGACGTCGTCCGCGGCATCGCGATGTTCCGAAACGACAAAATCGACATCCCCGTCCTGGGACTCGTCGAAAACATGGCCTGGTTCACTCCGGCCGAACTGCCCGAAAACCGTTATTACCTGTTCGGAAAAGAGGGTGTAAAAATGTTGGCGGAACGGCAAAAACTGCCGCTGCTGGCGCAGATTCCATTGATCCAGAGCGTTCGGGAATCCGGCGACGCGGGCCGTCCGGTCTCTGCAAAGACCGACGCTGCGAGCGAATACTACGACTTGCTGGCAAATAATATCGTACGCGAACTGCCCTAATCCGGCCATTGATGATAATTTTTCGGCTTTTTATTTGCATTCGTTTGTTTTCCAATACTATGAATGCATTTCAAAAATGTTAATAATCTGTTAAACCGACCCGCATGAAACTGTTCGTTAAAAATATCCGATTTCGGAAAAAACGGCTTGCATTTTCGACTTCCGGATCGGTATATCAAAAAACCGTACAAACGCAAGGAAAAAATACCGGATTTTACAGAATCTTACGGACAATGAAATGAACAGAAAAAAACGGAAAAATACCGGAAACTTATTTTGTCGATTAACCCCGAAAAGGTTTTCAATATATGTTTACAACAAAACATGAATAACTTTAAATCAAAAAGATGAATCGACAGGATTCGTTTACTCATTGTTCAAAAAGTATTCGTAACACGGCATAAAAAAAGTGCGGAAAATTTACCAACAGAATGAACAGGTATTATTATTACTCTTTTTTCCTTATTTATTAATTTTAAGAAATTAAAAAGAAAAGAACTGTGGAAAACGAGCGTCAACTGATCGATAAGATCCTTCGTCTGAAAAAAGAGAAGCGCGCCGTGATTCTGGCGCATTACTATACGATTCCCGAAGTGCAACAGGTGGCCGACTTCACCGGCGATAGCCTGGCGCTGTCGGCCCGGGCGGCCGAAACCGATGCGGAAATCATCCTCTTCGCCGGCGTGCATTTCATGGCGGAGACGGCGAAAATCCTTTCGCCGGACAAAAAAGTGCTGTTGCCGGAACCCGAGGCGGGATGTTCGCTGGCGGATTCCTGCAGCGCGCCGGATTTCGAGCGTTTTTTGAGGAATTATAACGGATATACGGTCGTTTCGTACGTCAATACGTCGGTCGGGGTCAAAGCGCTGACCGATATCTGCTGCACGTCGGGCAACGCGGTGCAGGTGATCGAAAGCCTGCCGGCCGACGCGAAGATCGTATTCGCTCCCGATCGGAATTTGGGAAATTACATCAAACAACTGACCGGCCGGCAGAATATGGTCGTATGGGACGGCGCATGCGGCGTCCACGAAGAATTTTCGGTCGAAAAGATCTTGGAACTGAAAAAGGAGTATCCCGAAGCGAAGGTGCTGGCGCATCCCGAATGCAAACGGGCGGTGTTGCTGACGGCCGATTACATCGGGAGTACGGCGGCTCTGCTGAAGTACGCTTCGACAGATCCGGCCGATACGTTCATCGTAGTGACCGAAGCGGGAATCCTGTACCAGATGCAGCGTGAGAATCCGCAGAAACGGTTTATTCCGGCGCCTCCGGTCGATTCCACCTGCGGGTGCAACAACTGCGCTTTCATGAAAATGGTGACCCTGGAGAAGATATGCAGCGCGTTGGAGCGGGAGGCTCCCGAGGTGGTTATCGACGAGGAGGTGCGCCGGCGTGCGGAAGGTTCGATCCGCCGCATGTTGCAGATCGGCCGAAGCAAATAATTCGAATAACGAAAAAAACGAACGCGAAGAAAATATGAAACGGTTTATCGTGCTGTGCCTGGCTTTGTGGGCGGGCGTGTCAGGAGTCCGGGCCGACGAGGGGATGTGGCTGCTTCCCTACTTACAGAAGTTGAATATAAAAGATATGAAGGCCCGCGGGTTCCGATTGTCCGCGGAGGATATTTACGATGTCAACCGGTATGCGATCAAGGATGCCGTCGTGATTTTCGGCGGCGGGTGTACCGGAGAGGTGGTTTCCGACCGGGGATTGGTGCTGACCAATCACCACTGCGGTTTCGGTGCGATTCAGCAGCACAGCACCGTCGAGCGCGACTACCTGAAAAACGGTTTCTGGGCGATGTCCGACCGGGAGGAGATCCCTACGCCGGGGCTGACCGTGACGTTCATCCGCCGGATCGAAGATGTTTCGGATCGCATCCTGTCGCAACTGGACGATTCGCTGTCGGAGCAGGACCGCACCGTGAAGGTGGTACAGGCCATTGCGATGGTCAAGAGCCAGACGAAACTCGACCGGCCGGGACAGGAGGTGGAAATCAAGGATTTTTTCGGCGGGAACCAATACTTGCTGTTCGTGAAAGAAGTTTATACGGACGTTCGCCTGGTGGGGGCTCCGCCTTCGTCGATCGGTAAGTTCGGCGGCGATACCGACAACTGGATGTGGCCGCGGCATACCGGCGATTTTTCGATTTTCCGGATTTATGCTTCTCCGGACGGCGCTCCGGCCGATTATTCGGAAGAGAATGTTCCCTATCGGCCTCCCGTACATTTGCCGGTATCGGTAAAGGGGTATAAGCCGGGCGACTTTACGATGATTATTGGTTTTCCGGGATCGACCGAGCGGTACAAGACTTCTTACGAAATCGACTATACGCTGGACGTGGCCAATCCGAACCGGATTTTTATCCGCGGGGAGCGGCAGAAGTTGATGATGGAGGACATGCTCGCGAGCGACCGGGTGCGTATCCAGTACGCTTCGAAATATAGCTCTTCGTCGAATTACTGGAAAAATTCGATCGGGGAAAACCGCGGGTTGAAGCGGCAGCGCGTTCGGGAGCGGAAACTCGCCGAAGAAGAAAAATTCACCGAATGGGCGAATGCCGATCCGGAACGGCGGGCGAAATACGGGGAGGCGCTTCCGCTGATCCGCAAAGCGGTCGAGGGGTCGGCGCCGCTGCGGGATCGGTTACAGTACTTTTCGGAAGCGCTGATACGGGGTACCGAGATCATCGGCGCGGTCGGTGCGGCGATACCGCTTATCAACGCCGAAAAGCAGGTCGATACGTCGAGAATCGGTGAAATCGCCGGCAAATTGCAGGCTTTTTATAAAGATTACAACCCTCCCACCGACCGGAAAATCGCCAAACGGATGTTCAGGCTGTTGCTCGACAGTCTTTCCGCGGAGGAACTGCCTTCGTGTTTTGCGGTGATCCGTGAAAATTTCGGCGGTGATGCGGACGCTTATATCGATTATGTCTACGACAATTCGCTGTTCGCATCGCCCGAAAAGGCCGAGGAATTCCTACGGCGTCCGGATGCGAATGCGTTTCTGAACGATCCGGCGTATAAAATGCGGCGGGAGGTGGTGAAAACCTATAACGCGCTGGTGGATTCGATCCGGGCGTTCGATTCGGTATTTTACCGGGGGCATCGGCTGTACGTGGCGGGCCTGATGGCGATGAATCCGGACAAGAAGTACTACCCGGATGCGAACTTTACGATGCGGCTTTCGTACGGTCAGGTATTGCCGTACGAACCGCAGGATGCCGTTTATTACGATTACTTTACGACGCTGGACGGAGTGATCGCCAAGGAGGATCCGCAGAACGCTTACGAATTTGCCGTGCCTGACAAACTGAAAGAACTTTACCGCGAACGCGATTACGGGCCTTATGCCGAAAAGGGAGTGCTGCCCGTAAATTTCATCACGACGAACGATATTACCGGCGGAAATTCGGGCAGTCCGGTGATGAACCGTAAAGGAGAGTTGATCGGGCTGGCGTTCGACGGGAACTGGGAGGCGATGAGCGGGGATACCGTTTTCGAACCCCGGCTGCAGCGGACCATCTGCGTGGATATCCGTTACGTGTTGTTTATTATCGACCGGTTTGCGGGCGACACCCGGTTGATCGACGAGATGACGATCGTCCGGTGACGGCCGTCCCGGATATTATAATGTCTGTAAAATTTGCAGATATTATCAAAATAGAATTAATTTTGTGCAAAATTGGTATTTTATGAGCGATTTGCACGAAGAATCAGCATCGGTTGAAGGAAAATCCTTGAATTTTCTGGAAGAAATTGTAGAGGAAAGCATCGCCGGGGGCGAGAAACGGGTGCAGACCCGGTTTCCGCCCGAACCGAACGGTTATCTGCATATCGGGCATGCGAAGAGCATCTGCCTGAATTTCGGTTTAGCCCGCAAATACGGAGGAAAGTGTAACTTGCGTTTCGACGATACGAACCCGGTTAAGGAGGATGTCGAGTACGTCGATTCGATCCAGCAGGACGTTCGTTGGCTCGGTTTCGAGTGGGCCGGCGTGCACTATGCGTCCGATTATTTCGACCAGTTGTACGCTTGGGCCGTTGAATTGATCCGTAAAGGGCTGGCTTATGTGGACGATCAGTCGCAGGAGGAGATTCGTCAGAGCCGGGGTACGGTGACCGTGCCGGGCAAGGAGAGCCCGTGGCGCAACCGGTCGGCGGAAGAGAACCTCGACCTGTTCGAACGGATGAAAAACGGCGAGTTCGGAGACGGCGAAAAGGTGCTGCGTGCGAAAATCGATATGGCTCATCCGAATATGCTGCTGCGCGACCCGATCATGTACCGGATCCTGCATGCCGAACATCATCGCACCGGCAACAAATGGTGCATCTATCCGATGTACGATTATGCGCACGGGCAGAGCGATTCGATCGAGAAGGTTACGCATTCGATCTGTACGCTCGAATTCGATGTGCACCGGCCGCTGTACGACTGGTTTATCGAGAAGTTGGATATCTATCCGAGCCATCAGTACGAGTTTGCGCGTTTGAACCTGACCTATACGATGATGAGCAAGCGGAAACTGTTGCAGTTGGTGCGGCAGGGCACCGTGATGGGTTGGGACGATCCGCGTATGCCGACGATCTGCGCGTTGCGGCGTCGGGGTTATACGCCGGAGAGCGTGCGAATGTTCGCCGATAAGGTGGGCGTGGCTAAGCGGGATAACGTGATCGACCTCGGACTGCTCGAATTCTGCGTCCGGGAAGACTTGAATAAACGGGCCCGGCGGCGCATGGCCGTGTTGGACCCGATCCGCGTGGTGATTACCAATTATCCGGAAGAGAAAACCGAAACGGTCGATTGTATCAATAATCCGGAGGACGAAACGGCCGGGAAACGGGAAGTTCCGTTCGGGCGGGAGATCTATATTGAGCGCGACGATTTTATGGAAAATCCTCCCAAGAAATATTACCGTCTCTCTCCGGGCGGCGAAGTGCGGCTCAGGTACGCCTATTTGATCCGGTGCGACGAAGTGATCAAGGATGCCGACGGCAAGGTGGTCGAACTGCGTTGTACGTACGATCCGATGTCCAAGGGGGGACACTCTTCCGACGGACGTAAGGTAAAAGGAGTGATTCACTGGGTTTCGGCGCGGCATGCGGTTCCGGCCGAAGTGCGGTTGTTTGACCGCCTGTTCGTCAAAGAGGATATGAACGATATCGAAGAGGGGAAGACATTCGAGGATTACCTGAATCCCGATTCGCTGAAAACTGTGACCGGATACCTCGAACCTTCGTTGGACGAAGCTGCGGAAGGAGATACTTTCCAGTTCGAACGGTTGGGTTATTTCTGCATGGACAGAGATTCCACGGCGGCTGGGAAAGTATTCAACCGTACCGTTACGTTGAAAGACAGTTGGGCTAAAATGGCTGCCAAATAAGAGACGGTCTCCGTTTTCCGTTTCCATAATAATTGAAGACTTGTGTAAGTTGAAAAAGTTGCTTTTATTACTGGTTTTTGCGGGGATTTCCGCCGTTTGCTTCGCACAGGCGGATAGTTGCCGCATCATCATTACTACGCCCGGTTATACGTCGATTTACCGCTATTCGGATCGGGAATTCGCCAAACAGATGGCCTGTGATTTCAAGGTGGCCGACGCTTCGGTGACCGAAGAGCCGAAAGGAGACGGCTGTTCGCTGGTGAAGCTGCGGATCGGCCAGCGGGAATACAGTTTTGCCGTATCGCCGGATGCGCCGGTCGTGCGTCTGCAGTACGACCGCAATAGAAGGCTGTTTAAAGGCATGGGATTTAATTATATCGAGCAAACCGAGGCCAAGTACGAGGCGCCCTCTTTTAATGGCGTATCGCTGCTGAAATTACCGGAGCTTTGGCGGCCGCAGATCGAAAAGCTGATTGACGACCGCAGCCTGCTCGATCCGGACAGGCCGGACGTGTTTTTACTCGAAGTCGATATCGACGAAGACGGGATCGTGCACCGGATCGTGGAGCTGGGCGGGGCGTTGAAGCAGTATTCGCAGGTGTTTATCGATAAGATTTACGATATTGCGGTGCGCGGATGGAATCCGGCTAAACGTAACGGAGTGCCTTTCAGGACGGTAGCCCAGATTCGGTTCGTAATAGACGAAAATTGACCGATCGCTTTTTTGCGCGGACAACCGGTAGAAATTTTTATAAATAACGTTATTTCGGATCGAAAGCGGAACATACTGCGGATTCCGAAGGCGTAAAAAAAGAGAGACAGATCGTCTCTCTTTTTTATATAATTGATTATTAATGTTTTATAAAATAGACTTCGTAATTTTCATGGCGCAGAAGTGCGGCCCGCACATCGAGCAGTGGTCGGATCCTTCGCGAATCATTTCGAAGTGCATCCGGCGGGCCCGTTCCGGGTCGAGCGACAGGTTGAACTGGTCGTTCCAGCGCATTTCATACCGGGCATGGCTCATTTGCAGGTCGCGTTCGGCCGCTCCGGGATGTCCTTTCGCGATGTCCGCCGCATGGGCGGCCAGTTTGTAAGTTACGACGCCTTCGCGGACATCGTCCTTGTTCGGCAGGGCCAGGTGCTCCTTGGTGGTTACGTAGCACAGCATGGCGGTTCCCATCCATCCGATCATCGCCGCGCCGATCGCGGAGGTAATGTGGTCGTATCCGGCTCCGATGTCGCTGACCAGCGGTCCCAACGTGTAGAACGGGGCCCCGTGGCAGTATTTGATTTGCTTGTCCATATTTTCACGGATTTTTTGCATCGGAACGTGTCCCGGCCCTTCGATAATGACCTGTACGTCGTGTTTCCATGCGATTTTAGCCAGTTCTCCGAGTACTTCCAGCTCTCCGAACTGGGCTGCGTCGTTTGCATCGGCAATGCTTCCCGGACGCAATCCATCGCCGAGCGAGAAAGCGATGTCGTATTTTTTAAGCAGTTTGCAAATGTCTTCGAAATGGGTATACAAAAAGTTTTCCTGTTTGTTGATGCTCATCCATTTTGCAAGAATCGACCCGCCGCGCGAAACGATTCCGGTCACGCGTTTCAGTGCGGCGGGCAGGTGGCGCTGTAAGATACCGGCATGGATGGTGAAGTAATCCACCCCTTGTTCGCACTGTTCGACCAGCGTATCGTAATACACTTCCCAGGTCAGATCGGCAATTTCGCCGCCTACTTTTTCCAACGCCTGGTACATCGGTACGGTGCCGATCGGTACGGGAACGTTGCGCAGGATAGCTTCGCGGGTTTGGTGGATCTCCTTGCCCGTCGACAGATCCATCACGGTGTCGGCTCCCCATTTGACGGCCCACATGGCTTTTTCGACCTCTTCCTCGATCGACGAGCCCAGCGCCGAATTACCGATGTTGGCGTTGATTTTGACCAAGAATTTACTGCCGATAATCATCGGTTCCGCTTCCGGATGCCGGTAATTGGACGGCAGTACGGCGCGTCCTTCGGCAATCTCTTCCCGTACCATTTCGGGTGTGATGCGGTCTTCCCGTTCGTTGTTCTGATTCTCCCGGATGGCGACGTATTCCATTTCGGGCGTGATGATCCCGTGCCGGGCATACCACAACTGGGTATGGAATTCGCCCTCTTTCTCCCTCTCCTTGATCCACGGTTCCCTGACCTTTGGCATTCCCTTCCGGATGTCGATTTGATAATTGTCGTCGGTATAGGCGCCGGTCGTATCGTAAACGCAGACTTTTTTCCCGTTTTGCAGCGATATTTCCCGCATACCGACTTTGATCGGATGTAGCGTCCCGTCTATATAAATCTTTTTAGCTCCGTTTTTTGATAGGTCGAAAATGTTTTTCATTTCTTTTAAATTTGTTCCACGTGGAACATTCTCCACGATGGATGTTTTAAATAAAGATTTGTTCCACGTGGAACAATTAACGTCCGAAATAAACCAACAGCACGTTGATGTCGGCCGGGCTGACTCCCGGTATCCGCGAAGCCTGTCCGATGGTAGACGGGCGGATTCTCGTCAGTTTCTGTCGGGATTCGATCGAAAGCGAAGTCAGTTCGCTGTAATTGAAATCCGGTCGGATCCGGATATTTTCGAGTCGCGTCATTTTGTCGGCGATGTGCCTTTCGCGCTCGATGTATCCGTGATATTTGATCTGGATTTCGGCTTCTTCGATCACTTCCTGCGAACACCCGTTTTCAAAAATGAAATCGGCCAGTTCGGGCAGGTATTCCGCCAGTCCGTTCAACGTGATTTTATTGCGTAAAATGATATCGTAAAGTTTTCGTCCCTGGGTCAGCGGCGTCGATTCGATCGATTTTAAATACTCCTCCAAATCGGCCGGAGTGACACTCAGTTGACGAACGAATGAAATAAGCGATTCTACGGACGATTTTTTTTGCATCGTTTTTCGATACCTTTTTTCATTCGCAAGCCCTATTTTATACGAAATCGGCGTAAGCCGGATATCCGCATTGTCCTGCCGGAGCAAAATCCGGTATTCGGCGCGGCTGGTGAACATTCGATAAGGTTCGTCGACGCCTTTGGTGACCAGGTCGTCGATCAATACCCCGATGTACGATTCGTCGCGCCGCAGTACGAGCGGTTCGTCGTCCCGCAGTTTCAGTACGGCGTTGATTCCGGCCATCAGTCCCTGGGCAGCGGCTTCTTCGTATCCTGTCGTTCCGTTCACCTGACCGGCAAAAAACAATCCGCCGATCAGTTTCGTCTCCAGCGAATGGTAGAGCTGGGTCGGCGGAAAATAGTCGTATTCGATCGCATAACCGGGCCGGTAAAGTTGTACATTTTCGAATCCTTTGATTTTTTGCAGCGCCGCCACCTGAATATCCCATGGCAACGACGACGAAAAACCGTTCAGGTAGTATTCGTGGGTGTCGGCTCCTTCGGGTTCGAGAAAAAGTTGATGGGAATCCTTGCCGGCGAAAGTCCGCAACTTATCTTCGATACTCGGACAGTAGCGTGGTCCGATCCCCTTGATAGTGCCGTTGAACAACGGCGAATCGGCGAATCCGCTCCTCAAAATATCGTGCACTTCTTTCGATGTGTAAACGAGATAACAAGGAATTTGTTTTTTAATACACTCTGTATCAGTAGAATATGAAAATTTACCGGGTGTTTCGTCTCCTTGTTGCTCTTCGAGTCGGCTGAAGTCGATCGAACGGGCGTCGAGCCGGGCCGGAGTGCCGGTTTTCATGCGTCCGACTTCGAAGCCGAGTCCGGCCAACTGGGCGCTCAGCCCGTGCGAAGCGGGATCGCCGGCGCGACCGCCCGGAACATGCGTCCGGCCGATGTGCATCAACCCTTCGAGGAAGGTTCCTGCGGTCAAAATAACGGCTTTCGAGCGGAATTGCACTCCCATCCGAGTCGTAACCCCGGCGACCGTATTTTGTTCGATCTGAAGGGCGGTTACGGCGTCTTGCCACAGGTAGAGATTTTGCGTGTTTTCGAGCATTTCGCGCCACAGCAGCGAGAAGCGCGCCTTGTCGCACTGCGCGCGCGGACTCCACATTGCCGGCCCTTTCGAACGGTTCAGCATACGGAATTGCAGCGTCGTACGGTCGGTGACGATGCCCGTATAACCGCCCATCGCATCGATCTCCCGGACGATCTGTCCTTTGGCTACGCCCCCGACGGCCGGATTGCACGACATCTGGGCGAATTTGCCCATGTCCATTGTGATTAACAGCGTCCGGCAGCCCATATTGGCCGCCGCCGCCGCCGCTTCGCATCCGGCATGTCCTCCTCCGACGACGATGATATCGTATTCGAATTTCATTTTTTTTGTTTTTCCGGCTCCCCTTTCCGCTTCTTGTCTACCCGACGCGGCGCGGACCCGGGGATTTCGTTGTAAAACAGGTCCAGATATTTGTTTTCCAGACTTTTCATCCGTGCGGCTTCTTCGGGAGTTTTGTCGCCGTAGCCGCACAAATGCAGAATACCGTGAATGATCACGCGCTGCAGTTCGTTTTCGAACGTCGTTCCGAAAGCGGCCGCGTTATCGCGCACGGTACCGATTCCGATCATCAGGTCTCCGGCGATCTTTTTCTTTTCCGGATCGCTGTAATCGAACGTAATAATATCCGTAAAGTAATTGTGGTTCAGGTATTTGTTATTTATTTCCAGCAGCCGTTCGTCCGAACAGAAGACGACCGATACGGCTCCTGTGTCCCACCCCTCCGTCCGGGCCGTTCGCCTGATCCATGCGGAGGTTTTTCCTTTGCCCCTGAATATGAAGTCGCACGCTTCGGTGCAGTAATTTACCGGCATTGTTCGTATCGTAGTTTAATTCGTTTTCGGGTTATCGTCTCAGCCATTTTTCCGGATTCAGGTTGACGGGATTGTTCTGCGCGTCGAGTTTCCACACTTCGAAATGCAGCGTGCAATCGTTACTGTCTTCGGACGAAGCGATCCGCCCGATCGGCTGGTTCAGCGTGACCCGGTCGCCCACCTTGACGTTGACCGAAGCGAGGTTGCTGTAAAGGGTTAGGTAGTTTCCGTGACGCAGCAGGACGACCTTGTTCGTCCATTGGTTCAACAGCACTTGGCTGACTTCTCCCTCGAACACGGCGCGCACTTCGGCTCCCGGTTCGGCCGCGATGTCGACGCCCTGGTTCTTTTCGACGACGCCTTTGATCGCAGTGTGCGAGTGGAGTCCGTAGTTATTTACGATGACTCCCCGCACCGGGTAGGGCAACTTGCCGGTATTCTGTTCGAATTGTCCGGAGAGCTTGACGTCGAATTCCCGTTGTTCGGACGTTTGCGGTTTCGCTTTGTTTTTGCGCGATTCTTCGGCGATGATCTGCCGTATCTGTTTCTGCATCTGTTCGATCCGCTTCCTGTTCGCCTTGATGATCGAGTTCAGTTTGCCCGCTTCCTGCTGCAGTTTCTGCGACGAGGTGCGGTACTGCGTTTCGTCCTTGTCCAGCGAGGTCAGCTCTTCGTTGCGGCTGCGGCGCACTTTGTCGAGTTCCTCCTTCTGACTTTGCAGGCTGGATATTTCGCGTCCGACCGAGGCCGATACCGAATCGATTTCGGCGGCTTTCTGTTCCCGCATCCGGTTGTAGCGGTGCATATAGGCGATCCGCAGCGTAGCGTCGTTGAAATCCCGCGATGCGAACAGAAAGAGCATGAAGTTGTTCAGCTTGTAATTCTTATAGGAATCGTAAACCATCGCGGCGTATTCCTGCCGCAGCCGATTCAGATCCTGTTCCAGCGACCGGATCGTCGTGTTTTTCGCACCGATGTTGTTTTCGATCAATCCCGACTGTTTTTCGAGGTTCGAGATGATGTTCTTCCGGTTGCGGATCTTATTGCGGATCAGGTTTAGCTGCCGGTCGGTCGTTTGCTGGTTTTTCTGCGTTTTCGACAGCAACTGGTTGGTCATTTTGATCTCCTCTTCGGCTTGCCGGATCTCTTCGCGCAACGATTCCAACTGCTGGGCCGGCACGCTCAGCGTAGCAAGGGCAAACAAAAGGGTCAGCAACAGTCTTGTCCGGGTCATCGTTATTCGATTTGTTTAAGCCGTTGTTCGATCTGCTCCGGATCGTAACCGCTTTCCAGCGCCTTTTTCCAGTAAATCGAAGCCATGAAGTTGTCTTTCAGTTTATAGAGGATGTCGCCGTAGTGCAGGAACAGTTCCTTGTTGCCGGTACGATCGAGCGATACGGCCTGCCGCATCGGCGTCCGTGCTTCTTCGTACCGGCCCAACTGGTAGAGCACCCATGCGTAGGTATCCAGGTAGGTCGGGTTGTTCGGCGACAGCCGGATCGCCTTTTCCGTCATCGCGAGCGCCTTGTCGAGCCGCTCGTTGCGCAGGCTCAGGAAATAAGCGTAGTTGTTGTATATGACCGCATTGGTCGTATCGAGCTTCATGCCTTTTTCATACGATTTGAAGCAGTTTTTGTAGTCGCCGAGCGTTTGGTAATTGTCTCCCAGCACGCCGTAGATCACACTGCGCAGCGAGTCGGTTTTAGCGTATTTGAGCGCTTCGCGGTAGGCCGGTTCGGCTTCTTTCGGGTTGTTCAGCATGTAGGCCGAAATAGATCCCTTGCGCAGGTAGAGCTCCGGGTCGGACGGGAAGCGCTGTAAGGCCATTGCCGTGTATTTGGCCACCGAATCGGGCCGTTTCTGATATGCTTCGATCTCGATGACGGTGTTGAACGGCTCTTTGCGGTCGGTCGAATCGTTCAGGTAGGATTTGTACAGACTGAGCGCGTCTTCCAGAAATCCTCCGGCGATCAGGTGTTTGGCGTACAGTTCGACCGTCCGGTAGTCTTCGGGATAAGTGATCGCCAGCGACGAAGCCAGTTCTCCGAGTTGGACGTAATAGTCGCGGTAATAATTCGGCGTTTGGGTGAGTTCTTCGAAAAATTTCAGTTTCGTTTCGAGCGGAAATTCTTTCGACCGGAAAAGTTGCGCAGCCGTCGACAGGAAGCGGACATTGTCGTTCGTGCGCTTGTAAAAATCATTCAGCGACGCGATGACGCGCAGACTGTTGGGATTGATCTCCTGCGCTTTCCGATAAGCTTCCTGCGCCTGCGCGAGCTGTCCGAGCGTGGTGTAGAGTTCCGCCAGTTCGACGTAGTTGTCTTCGTCGTAAGGGAAATTTTCCACCATGGCTTTCGCCTCGACCAAGGCCCGGTCGTACTGTTTCATGTTCAGCAGCAGTTGCCGCTTATACCCCGCCAGCATTTCGACGGCGCCGAGTTGGCGTTCGGCCGAATCGAGGATGATCAGCGCTTTCTCGGGATCGCCTTTCTGTTCGTACAGCATGGCGATCAGCCGGTAGTTGTCCGGATTGTTCGGAGCGGCCTTCAGCAGCGAATTGTAAACCGTCATCGCCGAGTCGTAGCGCTGCGTGGCGATCAGCAGCCGTCCGAGCTGGGTTCGGTACCAGATGTTGCCCGTGTCGGCGGCATTGGCCCGCAGACTGTACCGGAGGGCGGTTTCGGGCTCGGACATCGTGAGCGTGGCCAACTCGAAAAGGGTCGGCGCATGCGTCGAATCGATCTCCAGCACCTTTTTGAAAAGGTCTACCGACTGTTGCGGATCGCCGTTCATGATGTTGTTCTTGATCCCTTCGGTGTAATAATAAGAAGCCGTCTGCTCCGGCGAATATCCCCGGTCTGTCCGCGCTTCCGGTTTCGAAGCATAGGCCGGACGGGACGGGCCGCAAAACAGCAGCGCCGCAGCGGCGGCACCCACGCAAAGAGATTTTGTCAGTTTCGTCATAAACAGCCCCTCCGGGTTTTTTAGAAAACAGAATCGAACTGGCGCAAGAAACGCGCGTCGTTTTCGAAGTAGAGCCTCAGATCCTTGACGCCGTATTTCAACATGGCGATCCGTTCAACTCCCATGCCGAATGCGAAGCCCGAATACCGTTGCGGGTTGATGCCCGACGCTTCGAGCACGTTCGGATCGACCATCCCGCAGCCCATGATTTCGAGCCAGCCGGTATGTTTGCATACGTTGCATCCTTTGCCTCCGCACAAGTTGCACGACACGTCCACTTCGGCCGACGGCTCGGTGAACGGGAAGTACGACGGGCGCATCCGGATCTGCGCCTTTTCGCCGAACATCTCCTTGGCGAAATACAGAATGCTCTGTTTCAGGTCGGCGAACGATACGTTTTCGTCGATATAAAGTCCTTCGACCTGGTGAAAAATGCAGTGCGCCCGGTACGAAATGGCCTCGTTGCGGAATACCCTCCCCGGGCAAACCACGCGGATCGGCGGTTTCTGACGCTCCATCGTGCGCACCTGGATCGAACTGGTGTGCGTCCGCAGCAGGATATCCGGGTTTTTGCGGATGAAAAACGTGTCCTGCATATCGCGGGCCGGATGCTCCGGCGGAAAATTCAGCGCCGAGAATACGTGCCAGTCGTCTTCGATTTCGGGCCCTTCGGCGACCGTATAGCCGAGCCGCGCGAAGATGTCGACGATTTCGTTCCTTACCAGCGAGATCGGATGCCGGCTGCCGATCGGGTCGTTCGATCCCGGACGGGTCATGTCGATGGCCGCGTCCGAGTCGGTTTCGGTATTTTCCAGAGCGGATTTCATCTCCGCGATTTTGTCGTTGATGCGTGTTTTCAGCGCGTTGATCTTCTGGCCGAGCTCTTTTTTCAACTCCGGCGCCACTTTCTTGAACTCTTCGAACACGTCGTTCATTTCCCCTTTGCGTCCGAGCATTCGCACCCGGAACTCTTCGACCTCGGCGGCGGCCTGCGGTTTGAACGCTTCGACCCGCTTCAGCAAATCGTTTATTTTGTCGATCATCGTTGGTGGTTTATGTTTTTATCGCTATTTTTACCCGATAGATTTAACGAACAAAGTTAAGAATATTTTATAAATGACGCGCATAAAAAGCATAATTACCGGTTTGTCGGTATGGATCGCAATATCGGCGTCAGCGCAAAAAGTGGGTGTGGTGATGAGCGGCGGCGGGGCTAAGGGATTGTACCACATCGGAGTAATGAAGGCTTTGGAAGAGAACGGGATTCCGGTCGACTACGTTTCGGGCACGTCGATGGGATCGATTATCGCGGGGCTTTACGCGATCGGGTACACGCCCGACGAAATGGCCGAAGTTTTCAAATCGGATCAGATCAAATACTGGATGAGCGGCAAGATCAAGCCGCAGTATATCTATTATTTCCGGCAGAAACAACCCAATGCGGCGATGGTGTCGTTGCGGCTCGATCTGCGTAATCGTAACAAAAAGATGGTGGCCCAGTTGCCCACCAACTTGATCCCGTCCGACCAGATCGACATGTCGTTCGTGGAGTTCTTCGCAGCGCCGAACGCGCAGTGCGGAGGCGATTTCGATAAGCTTTTCGTCCCGTTTCGTTGCGTGGCAACCGATGCGGCCGCGCAGAAGGAGGTGGTGTACCGCAACGGAGACCTGGGTAAGGCGATCCGGGCTTCGATGACCATTCCGCTCGTTTTCAAACCGCTGAAACAGGATTCGACGCTGCTCTACGACGGCGGCATGTACAATAATTTCCCATGGCAGGTGCTGAAAGAGGATTTCGGTCCGGAGGTGCTGATCGGAAGCAAGTGCACGGCCGGCAATACCAAGCCCAGCGAGGACAACGTGGTGGACCAGATCCTGGCGCTGACGATGATGCATACCGACTACAAATTGCCGTCGGACAGCGACATTCTGATCGAACACGCTTTCGAGGATGTGTCGACGCTCGATTTCGGCAAGGTGGAGTATGTGATCAACCGCGGTTACAGCGACGCCATCGACGCGATGCCGCTGATCAAGGAGCGCATTACCCGCCGCGTGGACCCCGATTCGCTGTCGGCGGCTCGGAAGGCTTACCGGGCTTCGTTGCCGAACCTGTTTTTCGACAAGTACGAGATTTCCGGGCTGAACGATAACCAGACGATGTATGTTAAGGAGTTGCTGCAACTGGACGGGCCGAAAAACGCTAAAAAGAAGAAGGACCGAGCATTCGACCTCGAAAAATTCCGTTCCGGTTATTTCAAGATTTTGTCGGACGGGGATATCGAAGGAAATTATCCGGACGTGACCTACGACGATTCCTCGAAATTTTTCAAGCTCGACATCGAGATGAAGACCAAACCGAGCTTCAAAGTGATGTTCGGCGGCAACGTGTCGTCGACGTCGATGAACCAGGCCTACGTCGGACTCGAATACCGGCGGATCGGCCTCAGTTCGCAGACCTACAATTTCGACGGTTATTTCAGTCCGCTCTACTCGTCGTTGTCGCTGCGGGGACGTACCGATTTTTTCATGAAGGCGCTGTTTTCGCTCGATTACGGGTATAACTTCAACTATTACAACTATTTTAAAAGCAATTTCGGCGGGATCGCCAAAAAGACCGACCTGACCTACTCGAAGTATATCGACACGTATGCGACGGCCGCGCTGACCGTACCGGTCGATCGTTATTCGGTGCTGTCGCTGCGCATGAACGGAGGTTACGACCGTTACAGTTATTTCCAGACGACCGACTATACGGACGACGACGTGATGGACCGGACGCAGTTCCCGTTCTTCGGCCTGAAGCTGGAACTCGACCGCAACGGCCTGAACTACCTGCTCTACCCGACGCGGGGTATCCGCCAGACGATATCGGCCATTTTCGTTACCGGCAACGAAATGTACGCTCCCGGAACCCGGTCGCCCGATCAGGTTCCGAGGCGCAGCGGCGATTCGCGGCACTGGTTCGGGGCGCAGTTCGTCCGCGAGCACTATTATCCGGTGTGCAAATGGTTCTCGGTCGGATACCTGGCGCAGTTGGTCGTGACGAATCATCCTTCGTTCACAAACGAGTACGCGACCAACATCTCTTCGCCGGCTTTCACGCCGACTCCGCACAGCCGGTTCGTGTATATCAAGGAGTTCCGCAGCAATTCGTTCATCGGACTCGGCATTATGCCGACGTTCGAGTTCGCCCCGAAGTTCTACCTGAAAAACAGCGCCTACGCCTTCCTGCCCGGCGACAACAACAAGGTGAAAGAGAATATCCACAAGCGCGTGCGCTACATGTTCAATTCGTCGCTGGTCTATCAGACGGCTTTCGGCCCGGTCAGCTTGACCCTGTCGAAATACGACGTCACCAACAAAAACAACTGGTTCCTGACGTTCAATTTCGGGTTCACGATTTTCAATCGTAATGGATTATTTTATTGATTTTCAGTGTTGTAGTGGGCGATGGATCTTCGGTTTTCATTTTTCGGAAAAAAAAACTACTTTTGCAACCTAAAACAATTCAATGCAATGGCAACGACAGCAGATATCAAAAACGGAATGTGCATCGAACTGGACGGTAAAACGTTTTCGATCGTCGAATTCTTGCACGTAAAACCCGGCAAAGGCCCGGCCTTCGTCCGCACCAAACTGAGAAACCTCGAAAACGGGCGCGTGCTCGACAAAACGTTCTCGGCCGGCGAGAAGATCGAACCGGTTCGCGTGGAACGTCGTCCCTACCAGTACCTTTACGAAGACGATCTGGGCTGCAATTTCATGCATACCGAAACGTTCGAGCAGATCCATATCGACCGCAATCTGATCAATAATTCCGACCTGATGCGCGAAGGACAGGTCGTGGAGGTGATGTTCCATACCGAAAAGGAAACCGTCCTTTCGGCCGAACTTCCTCCGGTAGTGGACATGGAAGTGACTTACACCGAACCCGGCGTGAAAGGCGACACCGCTTCGACCAATTCGCTGAAGCCGGCTACGGTCGATACGGGAGCTACTGTGAAGGTGCCGTTGTTTATCAATACCGGCGACAAAATCCGCGTGGATACCCGTACCCGCGAGTACAACGAACGGATCAAAGAATAGGTCTCGAACTTACGATTGGCAAGCCGCATTTGTAAAAATGCGGCTTTTTTGTGCCGTTTCGGAATAATTTCGGTATCTTTGAAAACGTGCACGGCGATTGTTTCGGATAAGAGGGCCGTTTTTTGGAACGTGTATGGGTTGCCGTCGCCCGTTTTGTCACCGCGGACGGAGGTATGCGTCGTTTATGGAAATTTTCCGTGCGGTACGGATTCTTTTTTAACGTTCAATAAAATAGATTTATGTTCAGAAAACGCGTTTTTCTTATTTTACTCGCATCGTGCGGTCTGGCCGTTTCGCTTTCCGCGAAAAAGGCGGAAGCGTCTGTTGCCGTTCCGCAGTCACAGATCGATGCTTGCCGCGCATGGGTCGATCGGCAGTTTGCCGTCGGCGGACCGCTGCCGTTCAGTTTCGTTTACGACGGGAAATCTTCCGGCGAATTTTTAAGCGGCTGCAAATTGAAAGTGAAAACCGGTTCGGCGGATGCCGCCCGCGAACGGGAGGCGCGGACTTATACCGATCCCGCTTCCGGCCTGGAGGTGCGCTGCGAGATCGTTCGTTATGCCGATTACCCGGCCGTGGAGTGGGTCGTCTATTTCAAAAATAACGGCAGGACGAAAACCGGAATCCTCGAAAACCTGTTGCCTTTGGACGTTCCGTTCGGATTGGACGGGAAAGACGACGTTTACCTGAACTACAACGAGGGAGGGCACTCTGGAGCGAAGGATTTCCAGCCGAACCGGATGAAGCTCGGCCGGCAGGAGGCCAAAGAGGTCGGCGCTTTCTGGTACGGTTTCCCGACGGCCGAGAACCTGCCGTTCTTCAATGCGGAGTGGAACGGCGGAACCCGGGGCGTGATGACCGCCGTAGGTTGGCCTGCGCAGTGGAAAGCTTCGTTCGACAGGAAGGCCGACACGACGCTGAACGTTCGCATCGGACAGATTAAAACGCGCTTGTACCTTGAACCGGGCGAGGAGATTCGCACGCCGCTGGTCGTAGTGATGTTCTGGAACGGGACGCGCGACGCGGCGCAAAACATGTGGCGCGGCTGGATGTACGACCATAACCTGCCGCGTCCGGGAGGCCGTTTGCCCGAACCGATCCTCGAAGCGGCCAGTTCGGCCTATTTCGCCGAGATGTTCCATGCTACGGATAAAGACCAGATGGAGTTTATCGACCGTTACCTCGAAGAGGGTGTGAAGTTGGATTACTGGTGGATGGACGCCGGCTGGTATCCGAACCGGGGAGGTTCGTGGCAAGATCTGCTCGGAACGTGGTATCCCGACCCGAAACGTTATCCGAACGGACTGCGGGCGATCAGCGACCACGCCCATGCGAAAGGGGTCAAGTCGTTGCTTTGGTTCGAGCCGGAGCGCGTGACGGCCGGCAGTTGGATTTACGAAAACCATCCGGAGTGGACGCTCGGCGACGGCACTACCCGCTTTTTCAACTACGGAAATCCCGAAGCGCTGGCATGGATGACCGATCATGTGGACAGTCTGCTCAAAAGCGAGGATATCGACCTGTACCGTCAGGATTTCGCCGTCATGTCGTCCGATTACTGGAACGAGGAAGACCGCAAAAATCCCGACCGGCAGGGGATCGCCGAAATCAAGCACGTAATCGGTTACCTGAAATATATGGACGAGCTGCAACGCCGCCATCCGGGGATGCTGATCGACATCTGCGCCGCCGGCGGCAAGCGGCTCGAACTCGAAAACCTGCGGCGCGCCGTACCGCTGTGGCGCAGCGACTACGCGTTCGAACCGGTCGGCGTGCAGGGACAGACTTACGGACTTTCGGCCTGGATTCCGTTCTCCGGCGCCGGGGTCAACCGGATCACGGCTTACGATTTCCGCAGCAACATGAGCCCGTCGATCGTGCTGAATCTCGACTCGCGGGTCAAGGACGCCGATTACCCGTTGCTGCGCAGATTGCTGGCGCAGTGGGAGGAGGTGCGCGGCGACTATCGCGGCGACTTCTATCCGCTGACTGCGTACAGCTTGCAGGACGACGTGTGGATCGGCTGGATGTTCTTCCGTCCCGAGACGGGTACGGGCTTCGTGCAGATGTTCAACCGGGCCGGGTCGATCTACGATTCGGGCGTATGCCGGTTGAAAGGGCTCGATCCGCAGAAACGGTACCGGGTTACCGATATGGATACGCAGCAAAGCGTATTGTTCGGTGGCGAGGAGCTGCTCGGCCAGGGGCTGCGGTTCACTTTTACGCAGGCTCCGGAGTCGAAATTGATCCGGATCTCCGAAGTCGACCGGCCGTAATGCGTCGGCCGGAAGGAGCGCTCCCGAAAACGAAAACGGAAAAGATTCCGCCCCGCCGGGCGGAATCTTTTTTATTCGGGGTCCCGTACGGGTTGCCGGGACGGTTGCTCCGTTCGCAAGGGTTCCGACGCTCCGCCCCGTTCCGGCGGCGAGGATTTTCCGAACGGTGCCGTCTCGGAAAAATTTCGGGGCCGGACGGAATGCACGGAATTTTATTTACTTTTGCCTGAAAGCGGTTCCGTACCCCGAACGAAACATTCTTGTCCCCGCTGTTCTATCGAATGAAAATCGACGGGAAAAACGGAACCGCTTTTTGCGCTCTGCGGCAGGCGGGCGGAGCCGTTATCCGCCGTTCATGTACGCTTCGATCCCGGCGGTCGTTACCGGGGGGCGGTTACCGCCGAGCATCCGGTTGCCGTAATAAGTAATCAGCATGTCGTCCTCGATCCGAATACCGCCGAAATCGAGGTATTCCCGCACTTTTTCGAAGTCGATGAACCCGCCGCCGAGTCCTTCCCGTTCCCATTTGGCGATCAGCGCCGGAATAAAATAAATGCCCGGCTCGACCGTGATGACGAAGCCTTCTTTCAGCCGTTTGCCCATTCTGAGCGACGAAAGCCCCGGCGTCGAGCTGCGCAGCGTCTCTTCGTCGTAGCCGACGTATTTTTCGCCGATATTCTCCATGTCGTGCACGTCGAGCCCCATCTGGTGTCCCAACCCGTGCGGCATGAACAGCGCCTGCGCCCCCACCCCGACCGCGTCCTGCATGTTGCCGCGCATCAGGCCGAGCGATTTGAGTCCCTCGGCGATCACCATCGACGCTTCGTTGTGCATCCGGTAGTAGAACGTGTCCGGCCCGGCCAGTTCGAACGTGCGGTCGTTGGCCGCCAGCACGATGTCGTAAACGTCTTTTTGCCTGCCGGTGAAACGTCCGTTGACCGGGAATGTCCGCGTGAAGTCGCTGCAATAGTTCATCGCCGTCTCTGCGCCGGCATCGATCAGCATCAGCCGGCCGCTTTGCAGGACATGGTCGTAATCGTGGTTATGCAGCGTTTCGCCGTGCTGCGTTACGATCGCCGGGAACGATACTCCGGCTCCGTGTTGCAGGGCGACGCCTTCGATCGCCCCGGCGATTTCGCGTTCGGTAATCCCCGGACGGCACATGCGCATCGCCAGGCGGTGCATTTTGCCGGCGGTCTCGCAGGCCCGTTCGATCTCTTCGATCTCCGCAGGCTCTTTTACCTCGCGCAACGCGACGACGGCGCGCGCCAATTCCGCCGAAGCGTAGGACGCCAGCCGGTCGGCGCGGATGCCGAGCAGTCGGCTCATCGTCGAACGGGTTTCGCCGCGATACGGCGGCAGGAAGAGGATGCGGCAGCCTTTGGCGACGGCCGCTTCGATCCGCTTCTGCAGGTGGGCGGCCGACTGTGTTTTTTCGACGCCGACTTCGCCGGCCAGTTCGGCCAGGGAAGGCTGGGGCCCCGTCCAGATAATGTCTTCGAGGGTCGGGTCGTCGCCGAACAGAACGTCTTCGCCGGAATCCAGATCGAGCAGGCCGGAGCAGCCCGGGCGGTTCAGCCCGAAAAAATACAGGAACGTGCTGTCCTGCCGGAATCGGAACGTATTGCCCGGATAGTTGGCCGGAGATTCGTCGTTGCCCGGTAGCAGCACGAGGCCGCCGGACAATTTGGCGTGCAGCGCCTTGCGGCGGGCGATATAGGTTTGTTTGTCGAACATGGCTTTTTCGGTTGAGGTTTTACGCCGCGCCGCCGGTGTGCCGGACGGCGGCGGCATGTTTTCAAAAGTAGGCTTTTTTTGCCGGAATCGGAACGGGGAACCTTCATTTTTTCGATAGGCGGCCGTCGCTTCGGGCGCGCGGTTGCGGACGGCGGAACAACAAAACGTGCAAAAATCGCGTTGTTTTGACAATTGAAGCAAAAAAGCTTACTTTGCGAAAATTTTCCGGAGGTTCCGGCCTGCTCCGTGCAGTATAAAATAACGCTTTTTTACGGTATCGCGTATCCGCCGGTACGCTTTATCCGGATATAACGGACCATGTACATACGACCGCCTAAATTCATACGACGCCTGTTTCCTTCGCTGATCTGGTCGATGCCCGAAAGCGACCGGGTTTATCTGACGTTCGACGACGGCCCCACGCCCGGCGTTACCGAGTGGATTCTCGACCAGTTGGCCGAGTACGACGCCAAAGCTACGTTTTTCTGCCTCGGCAAAAACGCCGAGCAGTACCCGCACCTGTACCGCATGATCGTGGACGCCGGACACGCCATCGGTAACCATACCTACAGTCACCAGAAAGGTTGGGGCATGAGTCTCGAACGTTACCTCGAAGACGTCGATTTCGCGAACGATATCCTGCATACCGACCTGTTCCGTCCGCCCTATGCGCGGATCAAGCCGTCGCAGGCGCACCGCATCAGCGAACGTTACAACATCGTGATGTGGGACGTGCTGAGCCGCGATTACAGCCGGCTGATCTCGCCGCGGCAGTGTCTGCACAACGTTACCAGACACGTGCGCGGCGGTTCGATCGTCGTATTCCACGATTCGGTCAAGTCGTTCCGCAACCTGCGTTACGCGTTGCCGCGCACCTTACAGTATTTGCAAAAACAGGGACTCGAATGTTCCGTAATCGAATTATGAAGATGGACGGCCGACGAAAAATCATCGTAGCGGTGACCGGAGCCAGTGGTTCCGTCTATGCCCGCCTGCTGTGCGAAGCGCTTTCCCGCGTCGTGGAATTGGGCGAGATCGCGCTGATCGTCACCGGGAACGGCCGCCGCGTCGCTGCGTTCGAGGACGGCGACGAATGGCTGTCCGACAGCCGTTTTACCCGTTACGACGACGACGACCTGTTCGCCGCGCCGGCTTCCGGTTCGGCTTCGTACGATGCGATGGCGGTGATTCCCTGTTCGATGGGTACGGTCGGACGGATCGCTTCGGGCGTTTCGGACAACCTGGTGTGTCGGGCGGCCGACGTGATGCTGAAGGAGCGGCGGCGGCTGATTCTCGTCACGCGCGAGGCTCCGCTCAGCGCGATCCATTTGCACAACCTCTTGCGGCTGACCGAGGCCGGCGCGATCGTCTGTCCGGCGTCGCCGTCGTTCTATTCGAAGCCGGCGACTGTCGAACAACTGTGCGGAACGATCGTCGAACGCGTCTTGTCGCTGCTCGGCGTTGATGCCCCGCATTACGAATGGGGAGCCGAGCGGTAGCGTATTTCGGCAAATAATCGTTATCTTTGCAGCGTCAAGCCGAACCGATGAAAGATATCCGGAACATAGAGACCGACCTCGATTTCGAGAACAAGATCCGCCCGCAGGAACTCAAAACGTTCAGCGGACAGGACAAGATCGTCGACAACCTGACGGTGTTCATCCAGGCGGCGCTGATGCGCGGCGAATCGCTCGACCACGTGTTGCTGCACGGGCCTCCGGGACTCGGCAAGACGACGCTCGCGAATATCATTTGCAACGAAATGGGGGCGACCCTCAAGATGACCTCCGGGCCGGTGCTCGACAAACCAGGGGATCTGGCCGGTTTGCTGACGAATCTCAATGCCGGCGACGTGCTTTTCATCGACGAAATACACCGGCTCAGCCCGATCGTCGAGGAGTACCTGTATTCGGCGATGGAGGACTACAAGATCGACATCATGCTGGACAAGGGGCCGAGCGCCCGTTCGATCCAGATCGAGTTGAACCCGTTCACGCTGATCGGCGCTACGACTCGCAGCGGATTGCTGACGAGTCCGTTGCGGGCCCGGTTCGGGATACAGTGTCACCTGGAATATTACGATAGCCGTGTTTTGAGCGGGATCGTCCGCCGTTCGGCCGGTATCCTGAACATCCCGATCGACGATCAGGCGGCCCGGGAAGTGGCGCTACGCAGCCGCGGTACGCCGCGGATCGCCAACGCTCTGCTGCGCCGGGTGCGCGATTTCGCAATGGTCAAGGGCGGCGGGCATATCGATCTGGAAATTACGCGCTATGCGCTGAATGCGCTGAATATCGACGCGCGGGGACTCGACCGGATGGACAACAAGATCCTCACGACGATCATCGACAAGTTCGGCGGCGGCCCGGTCGGCCTCGGCACGATCGCCACGGCTGTCAGCGAAGATACCGGCACGATCGAAGAGGTTTACGAACCGTTCCTGATCAAAGAAGGTTTTCTGAAGCGCACCCCCCGCGGACGCGAAGCGACCGAGCTGGCTTACGCGCATCTCGGAATCATTCCGCCGACCCGGCAGGATACCCTGTTTTAACCCGTTTTAAACGTCCGTTTTTTCAGGCTTCGCCCCCGATGAAGCTCATGGCCATGCTGGTCTCTTCGGACGGCATTTTGGGCAGGTTAATGGTGCCTACGACCGCTTCGTAGCGTTCGATGTTCTCTTGCAGCGACAGCAGCAGCCGTTTGGCGTGTTCCGGAGCCAGGACGATCCGGCTTTTGATCCGCGCTTTCGATACGCCGGGCATCATCCGGACGAAGTCCAGTACGAATTCCGACGTGGAATGCGAGATGATGACGAGGTTGGAATATTCGCCTTCGGCGATTTCGTCGTTCAGTTCGATATCCAGTTCCCGGCTTTCCGGAAATTTATGTTCGATCATGTTTCGCGTTTTATAGGTGTGGGTGTGTTGGTTCCCGTTTTTTCCCGTTAGTCCGGGAAAGGGCGCCGTTTCGGGATGCCTCCCGACAAACGCCCGTTCCAAGACCCGCGGGGAATCAACCGTCCGCGACTCGCCGGCTGTGACGAACCCGGTTTCCCGGGAGCCGGTTATCCGCATTTGGAGTAACCGCAGCTCATGCAAACCGGACAGCTGTTCTGATAAACCAAGGTTTCCTGTCCGCAGTTCGGACACTTCTCTTTGGCTTTGGTTCCATTGGCAATGTATTGTTTCAGCGCACGTGCCACGCCGTTTTTCCACGTATTGATGCTCTCGCTGTTCAGGTGCAGCGATTCGATCAAAGTCACCACGTCCAGAATCGGCATACCGTTGCGCAGCACGCCCGAAATCAGTTTCGCGTAGTTCCAGAACTCTTCGTCGAACAGGCGCGAGATGCCGCCGATCGTGTTCGTGTACCCGTATTTGTCCTTGTACTGGAAGTCGTAGCGTTTGTTGCCTTCGGCGTCCTTGACCTTGATGATCACGCCTTTTTTGATTTTCTGCGGGATGAACATCGCATCCTCCTCGATCTTTCCGGTGAAAATCTCGTAGGGACGGTCGTTGTAAATGCCGACGAACGAGATCCAGTCCTCCTCGCCGTTCTTGAAGCGAACGATGTCGGCGGACAATTCGAGCGGGCGTTTGAGCGGCGGCCGGTATCCGTCCGGATTGACCGGAGCTTCCTCCGTCTTGGCTCCCTTTTTCTTCTTCTTGTCGACCAGCACGCCGGCGCGCGATCCGTCGCGGTAAACGGTGACGCCCTTGCAGCCGTACTCCCAGGCCGTCAGGTATACTTTGGCGACCAGTTCTTTGGTCACTTCGTTCGGCAGGTTGACCGTTACCGAGATCGAGTGGTCGACCCATTTCTGAATGGCGCCCTGCATCTTGACCTTGCTGACCCAGTCGATGTCGTTCGCCGTCGCTTTGTAATAGGGCGACAGGGCCACCAGTTTGTCGATTTCGGTCATCGGCATGTTTTTGACCTCTTCGATGTCGTATCCGTTCACTTCGAGCCAGACGAGGAATTTGTGGTGGAATACGTTGTATTCTTCCCAGGAATCCCCCACTTCGTCCACGAAAGTCACCTTGACGTCCTGATCGCCCGGATTCACTTTGCGCCGGCGCGTATAGACCGGACGGAATACCGGTTCGATGCCCGAGGTGGTCTGCGACATCAGACTGGTCGTTCCGGTCGGGGCGATCGTCAGCATCGCAATGTTGCGGCGGCCGTGTTTCACCATTTCTTCGTAAAGGGCCGGGTCCGCCTCTTTGATGCGTTCGATCATAGGGTTGCCCTCTTCGCGCCCGGCGTCGTATATCGGGAATTTACCGCGCTCCTGCGCCATCTTGACCGATGTGCGGTAGGCTTCCACTGCCAGCGTTTTTTGTATTTCGACGGCGAAATCGGTCGCTTCGTCGGTTCCGTAGCGCAGGCCCAAGGCTGCCAGCATATCGCCTTCGGCCGTGATGCCCAGGCCCGTACGGCGTCCCTGAAGCGCTTTTTCGCGGATTTTCTCCCACAGTTTCACTTCCACCTGGCGGATATCCTCGTCTTCGGGATCTTTCGAGATTTTTTCGAGGATCGCTTCGACCTTTTCGAGTTCGAGGTCGATGATATCGTCCATCATCCGCATGGCTGCGGCGACGTGCCGCCTGAATTTATCGAAGTTGAACGAAGCCTCCTTCGTGAACGGCTTGTCGACGTAGCTGTACAGGTTGATCGCCAGCAGGCGGCAACTGTCGTACGGGCACAGCGGAATTTCGCCGCACGGGTTCGTCGAAACGGTGCGGAATCCGAGGTCGGCGTAGCAGTCCGGCACCGATTCGCGCAGGATGGTGTCCCAGAACAGCACGCCCGGTTCGGCGGACTTCCATGCGTTGAAGACGATTTTGTTCCACAATGCGCGCGCGTCGATATCTTTTTCGTACATCGGCTTGTCGGAATCGATCGGGAACTGTTGGTGGTATTTTTTGCCGTCGATTACGGCATGCATGAATTCGTCGTCGATCTTGATCGAAACGTTCGCTCCGGTTACTTTGCCGGTTTCGACTTTGGCGTCGATGAAGTTTTCTGCGTCCGGGTGTTTTACCGACAGCGACAACATCAGCGCGCCGCGCCGTCCGTCCTGCGCCACTTCGCGCGTCGAGTTCGAATATCGCTCCATGAACGGCACGATCCCCGTCGAGGTCAACGCGCTGTTCAGCACCGGGCTGCCGGTGGGCCGGATGTGCGACAGGTCGTGCCCGACGCCTCCGCGGCGTTTCATCAGCTGCACCTGTTCTTCGTCGATGCGGATGATGCCGCCGTACGAGTCGGCCGGATGGCGGTGTCCGATCACAAAACAGTTCGACAGCGACGCGATCTGCAGGTTGTTGCCGATGCCGGTCATCGGCCCCCCCTGCGGAATCAGGTAGCGGAACTCTTTCAGCAGGTCGTACACCTGTGCGGCGGTCATCGGATTCGGATAGCGCCGTTCGATCCGTTCGATTTCGTCGGCGATCCGGCGGTGCATCTGCTCCGGAGACTCTTCGTAAAGATTTCCCATCGAATCTTTCAGCGCATACTTGCTCACCCATACCGTTGCGGCCAGGTCGTCGCCCTTGAAATATCGTTTGGCGACCTCTACGGCGTCGGCATAGTTGTACGTCTTCATTGCGTCGGTCTTGCTGTTGTTTTGTGTTTTCTCAGACATGATCAATAACTCGGTTAACCGTCCCGTGTTCGTCAGGGTTCGGCGTTACAAGATTACGAACTCTTTGTTTTTTCCGGAAGCGCCGGTGGCGAATCTTATCAATATTTTATCAACACTTTCCGGAATGCCCTATTTCTCAAGGCTTACCGAAACGCGTTCGATTTTTCCGCCCAGCGGCGGCGCCATTTTCGAGACTTTGACCCGCACCCGTCGTGTCGGCGGGAATCTGCGGTAGATCGCGTCGATGATGCGCCGGGCGACGTGTTCGAGGATGTGCGATTTGACGGCCATCTGTTCGCGGACGGTTTCGTAGACGTGCAGGTAGTTGATCGTGTCGGCCACGTCGTCGCTTTCGGCGGCCAGCGACAGGTCGGCTTCGATCGTAACGTTCACCAGGAAACGGTTTCCCACTACTTGTTCGAGCGGGTAGCAGCCGTGAAATGCCTGGAATTCCATGTTTTCCAGTTCGATAACAGTCAATGACATTGCGTTTCGGTTTTTATGCATACAAAGGAATGTATAATTGTCCGGTCTTTCCGGTTTCGGCGTGTGAACTTATTGACATTTTATCGGCAGCGGACTCCCGGAAAGAGCCGGATATCGTTGCCGATACAATATTTTATTCAGATTCTCAGGTCAATTCGATTTTTTTAGTATAACTTAGTACCGGCAAACAAAGCTACGAGTGATGAGTCGGATGCGGTTCTTTAAAAAAAACAGGCGTTCGTCCGGTGCTTCCGGATCGCAGAGCGTTTCGCAGATGCAGCAGGACAATATGCTCAGTACATTGTCCGTGGGACTTTTGGCCGTTGACGCATCCGGAAAAGTACGAAGGATCAATACCCAGGCGCTGAGTGATTTGAAGTTGGACCGATACGAGGTGTCCGGTCGGGAGATGCAGGAGTTCTTCGGAATTTTCCACGACGGGCGCAATATTCTTTCCGAGTTGATGGAGCGTATTGTCAGCGGAGAGCAATCCATTGAGTTGCCTGTGAATACATACGTTCGTAAGTTGGGGTCGGAAGATAAATTCTATGTCAAAGGTCAATTCATCGGAGAATATGACGGCAGACGACTAATCCGGATATTTTTCCTGTTCCGGAATATCGAGGAAGAACTGACCCGGGAATACGTTCTGGAAATGGCGTTGACCGATGCGAAGATTTTTCCCTGGTTTTTCGATATCGAACAAAACAAAATGATCATCGACGCCCGCTGGTTCACTCATCTGGGTATTCCGGTGGGAGACTGTACGCTGACGGCCGACGAATTTGCCGCCAGGGTGCATCCCGAGGAACGGGACGGCCTGATCGAAGCGCTGATGTCCCAGATAGCCGGGAAATTGAATACGGATCTTTTCACCTACCGTTTGCAGCGCGCCGACGGAACCTGGGAATGGTTCCAGGAGAAATCCGTTTACCTGGGTCGGACGGAGGGCGCTCCGTACCGGATCGTGGGAGTTTGTCAGAGCATCCAGAATCATAAGATCGTCGAGCAGAACCTGATTGCCGCGCGCGATCGGGCGCAGGAGAGCGACCGGCTCAAGTCGGCGTTTCTGACCAATATAAGCCATGAGATCCGTACTCCGCTGAATGCCATCGTCGGTTTTTCAAATCTGTTGACACACGGAGATATTGCTATCGACAGTTCCGAGGGGCAGGAATTCGTCAGTCTGATCAATACCAACAGCAACCAGTTGCTGGCTTTGATTTCGGACGTGCTCGATCTGTCGAAAATCGAGTCCGGGACGATGGAATACAATTTCGCCGAATGCGGGCTCGGCCGGTTGTTGTCCGATATTTATCACAATTATTTGCTGGATATGCGTCCGGACGTACGGTTCGATCTGATGCTTCCGGATGAGGATATGAAAATTACGACCGACGCCGTGCGGTTGCGGCAGGTGCTCGACCACTTGCTGTCGAATGCGGCGAAATTCACCTTTGCCGGGCACATCGGCCTCGGTTATGCGATCGCTGCGGACGTACGTACCGTGGAGCTGTTCGTCGAAGATACCGGTTGCGGAATTCCTGAAGATAAGCAGCGAGACATTTTCAAACGCTTTTTCAAAGTGGACAGCTTCGTGCAGGGTGCCGGGCTGGGCCTGCCGATTTGCAGGACGATCACCGAGCGGCTCGGCGGAACGGTGTCGTTCGTATCCCGGTTCGGGGAGGGTTCCCGCTTTGCGGTGACGCTGCCGCTGGACGGCGAATCGTGATTTCCGACCGGAGATCGGGATTCGTTCATCGCTATTTGCCGACAAGTAAACAGTTTAATAATGAGGACTTTGTAATCAAATGAAGAGGGGCGCGGGAATAGTTCGACCGTAACGATATTGTGATTTGCTTCTTACCGTTCCCGGATGTCCGTCAACCGGGCGATCTCTTTTTCATAAAGATTCCAGAGTTGCGTATTTCCGATCGGATTTCCTACGATCAGCGGATGATTGCCGCTGTCCAGTAAAAACGTTTGGAGTACCGGAGTACTGATCCGGTTGTTCGTACGAAACAGGCCGGCCGTATCGTACACTACCGGGAACCGCCAGTTTATGCTTTGCAGTCTGTATCGTGTCGACGGGATGTCTTGTGTTTCGCATACCAATACGACCGGAATCCGGAAGTGCTTATGGACTACCGACCATAATTTCAGATCGCTGAATTTGCAACTGATGCATCCCGAAGAATCGATGTAGTGGATTAGTTTCGGTTTTGTTCCGAACAGGAGGGAATCGGCCGCCCGATCCGGTGAATACGTATGGTCGAAACGAACCGGGCGGGACAGAAATTCTACGATGTACTTATCCTTTTCGGCGATCCGCCTTTGGCAACCGGTCGGCGCCGTCAACACGATCGCCCACAACAAAAGGTGCGAAATTTTCATACGTCGGCTCAGAACGGTTTGAATCTGTAATAGATAATCACAGGGTTGGCATCGGGTTCCATTCCGTTGATCATATCGAGGTATTTGCCGGAGAATTTGTAATAGTCGCTCAGGTTTTGCATTGTGATCGCATTGTGCGGCTGATAAAACCATTCTCCTTGTTGGGCCATGGCGGACTGCGTTAAAAATTTCAGCGTACTGTTACCCTCTATTTTCATCGGGTTGTATAAATATGATTTTCCGCTTTGCGGTGAATAGAGGTAACGAAGGCTTTCTCTGGAATTGAACGTAATTGAGATCGGGGTTCCGTTATCGAATATTTCAAAAGGAAGGAGATAACCCTTTTCTTCCCAGGAATCGTAACGGTGGGACGGGTTATTTTCGTCCGATTCGATTTCGTTTCGTTGTCGTTCCGATAATCCTTTGATATGTTTGCCTTCCATCTCCAATATGTAGGATGGCTTTATGGTTCCGTCGGCCGATATGTTATAGACAGTATCGCCGAATATGGGCAAAAAAGAGATACTACCGTCTGCATGTGAAGAGGTTGCATGAGTACCTAAGATATTGTGTTCAGGAGTCCGGTTTTTGATATAACCTCCCGTCGTTTTTCCCGTCATGTCGATAATATGCAGATCAAACTCTTTAAGTAGACCGGGAGGTTCTTGCTCCTTGTTTACATAATTGTAATGGATTAGTTTTTGGTCGCGGAACGCAATGACGATTCGGGGACGGAAATCGGTATGCACGATTTTTTCCAACTTCAGGTTTTCATCATAAATGAGTATTTTATTCGAAAATCCATCGACGGCCAGAACCTTATTGGTGTAAGGATCCGTACGCATCCAGTCCAGCATGATATACTCATTTGGTCCTCTTCCTTGGGCTGAAATTTTTCTGAGAAATTTTCCATTTTTGTCGAAAGACAGAATAGTCGTTCCTTTAAAATCGAGGATATAAAATTTGTCATTCAAGATTTCCAACCCTCGCATGTCTGCAAACAGGGATTCGGGGGTCGTTTCCAATTGAATATACCCGACCGAATCTATCAGGTTTTCAATGGATAAGTCCGGGTCGATATCGTGTACATGCAATATCGTGATTGAGTCCGATGTCGCCACTTTATATTTGGAGTTATTGGTATTGCAGGAAAATAATCCTGCAATACCAATAACAGGTAGAATTGATTTCCAAAGTTTCATTTATGGTATGATGTTTTGCCAATTATATTGAACAGTCGGGGCATCCTGAGTGTTGTGATCCTGAAATACAGGTATCTTTTGTCCCTGGAATATAGGTTCCTTCTTGCGTGGGATTTTGTTTATTTGCAACATAGACTGAACAATTTATTGTGGGAGGAACCCAATCAAACTTATTTGTCGACTGTTCAGGGTCGGCCAATGCTTCAATGTTGGAAAACAGTAAATCGGTTTCAGATTTGTGAAATTTTTGGATATAAGCTGAAACCGCTAAAGCTCCGGCGATCCCGACACAAAACAATTTAATAGTTCTTTTTTTCATGATTTTTGTTTTTAGTGATTATGTTAGTTTGTTAAATAAGGTTATTGTCTAAATTTTTGATTCCGATATAAAATATATTAACAAATGTAAGAAGAATATATCAGCGTTATTTGTTTATTCAGGTCTAAATATAGTATAGAAAGGCTAATGGATTATAAAAAAACACTCCGAAATAGGTCGGAATGTTTTTTTATAACTAGCCTAAAGACTGCCCTCGCGCCGGGCGGGCGGTCGCGCGGCAACGCCGCGCGATCAGTTTTTGAAAACCAATCCCTCCTTGCCGTCGGCGTCGACGGTGATCGTGCTGTTGCGGCCACCTTGCCGGCCGAGATCTCTTTTCGGGGATTTATAAGGTTGATTTGTTTATTATTAATTGTTTTTCAGCCGGAAAAACAGGACCCAATTATTGTCGTTATCATTAATCGACGCACTTGCGACGGTTTCGATGAAAGGGTATTGTCCGGTATATTTTTTCACAGCCGGGACCAAAGCCTGGATTTGGTTGATGGAAACGATCGAGAAATATTCATTGTCGTCGTTTATTGCCAAAGGAGCTTGCCAAAAGAAAAGACTGTAAGGAAATTTCAACTCGTTGAATACATAATAGACTTGTGCATTTTTGTTGTAATAGACAGGATAGCGCGCATCGAATGTTATCCAATTTCGTGTTTCGGTAAAGTTTTCAATTTGTTGAACGCTCTTGTCTTTTGCTATTTTTTGCATGAATGAAGCCGGATCGGATACTTCGAGTAGGTCGTCGGGCATATTTTTCACCCCGAAGTCATAACGGTATTTGATTTTTAGCTCGTTGTTTTTCAATGAGTAAACATTGTAGTCGAAAAAATTGAGAATGAATGTTTCGTCATTATAGGAGAGGATGGATCTGTTATTGCAAAATGCGCTCGGGAGGTTGATTATTTTTGATTCGACGGGTAGGTATTCGCCGGTTTTTTCTCCCTTGTCGTTGAATGTGTGGACATGGTATTTGTCCGCGACGGATGAATAAACGATGTAGCCGCCTGCCGGATTAACCGCGATTTGATCTCCCTGGCAAACGGGTATTGTTTTTACATAGTTTCCCTGAAAGTCGTAAAATTGTAATTGCGATTTGTTGTTGTCGAAAACAATAAGCGTATTGTCCTGTACGATAAAATCGTCTGCCGTGATATATTCCTGGCCTGAACGTCCCTGTCGGTTGATTTTCTGTCGGAATTTGCCGGTTGTATCGAAACAAAAAACGGTGTTTTGCATTTTGTCCAGAATGAAAATCGACCGGCCTTTTACGATTACCCGGTCGTACTGCCCGACGATGCAACTGTCGTTCGTTTCCAAAGGAACCAAACGGATATCGTCTACGATGTTTTCCAGTTGTTCATTGCCGTAGCTGCGCGACAGGTCGATCCGGATCGAATCGGGATTTTGATCTTCCCGGGAACAGGAATACGATACAAGCAATAGAAAAAAGAGGAAATAATATCTCATAAGTCAAATTTAAGAGATTGGCAGTTCCTTGATTTGTCGGATTATTTCAAATGATAGAAAAAAAGAACGGGATTGTCTGACTCATTGCAAGAATTTACTTTTTGTACGAACGGGTTATTTTTTTGCTGACCTTTATCGAGATCCACTTCGTTTTTCAATTCCATCATGTTTTTGCAGAAACAGATCCATTCGTTATTTTTATCTTCGGTAGCGATCATCATGGAGTGTCGGATGCCGGATTCGCTGTCTGTGATCTCCGGGATGTGTTGAACGGTGAAAGCCGTTTTAGAAAGTCGGTATAATCCGGGTGAAGAAGTGTTGAAATAAATGTGCGAGTCGTTTTCCTTCAAATTGACGATCGAATAAATATATCCTTTCGATGCAACCTTGTCGATAAATTCTTGCAATTGGAGTTTTTTCTGTAACAAACCGTCCGGAAGATTCGCTTTTCCGAAATCAATCGTGTATCGCAAGGTTACGCTTCCGTTTTCCACGCTGTAAATGGAATTGTCGAACCGTTTCGAAAAATTGATGCGTTTGCTTTTGGTAAGCTGGCGACCGGACACGAATACGTCGCTGTAATCTTGCTGTGCCAGGGGGACGGAAGTTTTTATTTTTAGCGGGTCGCCATTTTTTTCGGCAAGTACTGAAATGCAGCACTCCGGATCGGCAGTTCGCGCATTGAAACAGACAATTTGTTCTCCGGAATTCACGGTTTCGTAAAATAAAGCCGGAGCTTTCATGACTCGGGTGGGTTTCAGGTTGTAATCGTAAAACAAAAATTTAGAAGGGTCCGCATATAGGATGATTTGTTTCGATTCCCTGTCCACGAAAAAGTCCATTAGGTTAATGTATTCGTTTGCAGCCCGTCCGACTGCCCGAATATGCCCGATATGATTCCCTTGCATGTCGTATATCCATACCGCATCGGTTTGAGTGTCTAATAAATAAATCCTGTCGTCACACAGGACGATTCGTGAGATGCTTCCTATCATGCAGGAATCGGACGACAAAAAAACGATCCGCTTTGCATCGAATAATACGGAATCGTCGATCGGTTTGTGTTCAACGACGGGTATTGACATCGTCGCCAAAGGAGAAGACGTGCACGAATACAACAGGATAGAAAAAAAAGAAAAAAGGATTCGCTTCATGAGCTAGGATGCCTGCTAGTCGTAAACTGTTACCGTTTGTCCTGATACACAATATACTTCGCCTTTGCCAATACAAGCAGTAGTGGTATATCTAGTGTATGCGAGAGTAACTTTTTCCCCTTTGTCATTCTCGATGGTTTCTGATCCTCTCGTGACAGAAATCATCGCTTCCGCTACTCCTGTTTCAGATTCACCCCGGGCTAACGCTTCGATATTGGCTTGCAAAAGATCAGTTTCATTCAATCTCGTAAAACTTGTGTAGTTCATGGTGGATACGGCTACAACCAGCGTTGCAAGGGCTAAAAT